>WBZM01000044.1_pt1 | contig 229843 bp, 205 predicted proteins | sample 5204271 | NCBI WGS metagenome assembly WBZM01 (sample SAMN12344346, study PRJNA552823) | activated sludge metagenome | biome: Activated sludge suspended growth; feature: Nitrification reactor; material: Wastewater; isolation source: activated sludge from nitrification reactor of wastewater... | reverse complement strand
TGGTTCCGCTGCTCGATCGACGCTCGAAGAGCTTCTCGTAGAGCGCCCGCTCCCCGTCCGCCCACTTCACCTTCTTCATGCTCGGGTGCGAGGCGGCGGGCACCTTCTTCACGACCTCGAACGTGAGACCTCTCGCCTTGTATCCACGCGAGAGGAGCTCGCCGTCTGCCATGCGCTCGAACCCGTCGGGCGGCGGCGTTCGCTCGAGCTTCTTGGTGTCCGAGAGCAACACCGCGGCCTTCTCCAGGTAGGAGCCATCCGCCTCGGAGACGAAGAACGAGAGCAGCCCCTTCTTGGGCAGCGCGCTTTTTTGGACCTTCGCCAGATCCTCGAGCCGGACCTGCGCGACGAAGCTGAGCGGCTTGCCCGACGCGCGCGGCCACTTCGTCCCCGGCGGCAGATCCGGATCTCCTCCGATCCGCGAGGCGCCGACCTCCTTCGGCGCGCTGGCCTTGGCGGCGGCCACGAAGGCGGTCTTGCGGAGCGCGTCGATGGCCTTCAGGGTCGGCGCCGACAGGCCGAGGCTCGCGAGCGCGCGCGCCACCCACTCGTCGTAGCCTTCGCCCTTCTTCCGCTTCGGGAGCGCGACCGGCTTGGGCGGCGCCGCGGGCGCCTTCCCCTCCCCCTTCGCGGCAGCGACCTTCTTCGGGGGCGTCCCCCCCTTCTTCGCGCGCGCCTCGTCGAGCAGCTCCTGCGTCTCGGGGTCCGGATCATCGGCCATCGCCTTCTCGAAGTCCGCGATGGCGCCGTCGAAGTCGCCGAGCGCGAGCTTGGCGCGCCCGCGCGGGAACGCGTATTCGTCCGAGCACGCGCTCCAGTCGGCCAGCGCTGCCGCGAAGTCTCCACGCTCGAAGTGGATCCAGCCGCGGTTCTGCAGCGCCCACTCCACGGGGTGGATGGCGATGCCTCGGTTGTAGGCCTCGAGCGCGTCTTTGCCGGCCTTCTTCAGCTCGAGCGCTTCGCGAAAATGGACGTTCGCCTGGGCGACCAGATCCTCATTGCTCATGACCGGGCATGATCACCCGAAGCGCCACGAACGGGCACCCAAATTGCGGAACCGTCAGGCTCGTTCGGCCACGACGAGGGACTGCGCGCCGCGCCCCGTCGGACCGCCCGAGTCGAAGAGCAGGCTCTCGGCGATCCCGGCCCCGTGTGGGTGGGCCGAGGACCGGGCCGATAGCCCCAGCCACTCGCCCTCGAGCGGCCGCTCGAAGTAGACGGTCAGGTCCGGGTTCACGAAGGTGTAGCGCTTCGGATCGAGCGGAGGACAGATCCCGCTCTCGGCGTCCACGATGACGAGGGTGCGCTCGAGGGGCGAGATCTCCTCCCCCTCGACCAACGCCACCGTCGGCCTCGCCCAGACCACGACCTCGCGCTCGCCCCACCGTCCTCGCGCGAACCGGACGTCGACGGCGCGGTGGTACCCCACGTCGTGCTGGAAAAACGGAAACACGAAGGTCTCGAGCGAGTCCGGCGAAGGCACCGCGGGCGGGCGGGTCGAGGCGCCCCCCTCCGGGAGGACCACCTCGCGCCGCAGGATGCGCAGGCCCACCGCGCGCGCGAGCTCCTGCTCGCCCGCGGAGAGCACGGCCTCGAGCCGCTGCACGGACTTGCCCGGCCGCACGACCTCCGCGCGCACGGTGAGCGGCGCGATGGGCACGGGGCGCAAGAGCTCGATCGTGATCCTGGCGAGGAAGCGCTCGGCCGCGTCCTCCCCTGCCCGCTCCAGCGCTCGGGCCAGGAGCGCCCCCGGCGGACCGGCGTGTTGGTGGTCGTTGCTCCAGGGGCCTCGCGTCAGCTCCGTGGAGACGAACCGGTCGCCCTCGGCGACGTAGAACGCGGGCATGCCCGGAGGGTAGCCCGACCCATCCGCGGCCGCACGGCGGCGGATCGATCGCCCCGCCCGACTGCGATAAGCTGACCGCATGAGGGGGCCACGGCTCGTCGCGTGCAGTCTGTGTGATCGCCACGCCTTCGACGGCGAGCCGCGTTGCCCCCACTGCGGCGCCTCGCTCCGGTCGCCGACGGGCCGGATCACGAGGACGGCGGCGGCGATCACGATGAGCCTCGGGGTCACGACGTTCTCCGGGTGGGCCTGCGCCGCCTACGGCGTCGCGCCGACCGGGAGCTGCAACGACGACAACCGGTGCAACGAGTGTCTCACCTGCGGCCGCGGCGACGGGGGCTTCACCGAAGACTCCGGCGCGTGCCTTTCGCCCTACGTACGCTGCGTGGGCGAGAGCAGGACGTGTGACGCCGACGGTGACGAGGCGTGCTGCGCGTTCACGGCGTGTGTCGACGCCTGTGGCGCGCTCGACGACGCCGCGGGCTGGCAGTGTCTCTGCGGCTCGAGCTCGCGCGCCACCTGCGCGCTCGGCTCGGCGCCACCCGGGACGTGTGTGGGCGACCACCCGGACGGCGCCGCCCTCGCGCTGGGCGAGGACGGCTGGCTCACCTGCGCGCTCGACCTCTGCGTGTCGTCCTGCATCCCGTGAGCTTCGACAGTCGCACGCCCTTGCAACGGCTTGCACCTCGACCGCGTCGTGTGGCTTCGCGCCGATTCCTTGTAGGATGCGCGCCGTGCTCGGAGCCTTCGAGTGGTTCGGTCGTACCGAGGTCGCGCAGTTCGGACTGTCGAACGGCGTGGTCTTGTCGCGCCTGACCGGCGTGCCACCTTCTTCCACGTTCCAGCAGTACCGACGCGCGTTGGACGCGGCGATCGCGGCGGCGGGTAACCGCGCGGTGCTCGTCCACGTCGCGCAGGCGACGTCGGCGTCCACGGATCGCACCCGGCTCGTCGCCGAGGCGACCGATCTGCTGCGCCGCTACGACGGGCGGCTCGCCGGAGGCGCGATGATCGTACGCGCCTCCGAGTTCGTGAACGCGATCCTTCGTTCCATCGCCGCCGCGTCCCTGCTGGCCATGCGCCTCCGCACCCGGTCGTTTTACATCTGCAACGACATCGACGAGGCCGCGCGCCACCTCGCGCCGCTCAGCGGCCTCGACGTGGTCACCCTGGGCAAGCTGATCGAGGATTTCGAGCGAGCCGCCAAAGACCCTGGCTCACGCGGATGATCGACCTCGCCGCTCCGACCGCGATGCCCGTGAGCGGGCAGGCCGGCGGCTGCTACGATGGGCGCGGGGACACCACATGAGCACGATGAACCCTTACGAGCCGCCTCATGCATACGGGCCGGTGCCGAACGTCGCGCAAGAAGCGAACGCCGACTACTCGAGCGCGCTCTCGCTGATCCTGGAGGCGATGCAGCGCACGCGTCCCTGGATCACGATGTTCGCGGTCCTGTCGTTCATAGGCGGGGCCTTCCTCGTGCTCGGATCCATCGGCATGTTCTTCGCCGGCGCGGCCGCAGGCGCGGCGGCGGGCGGGCCCGCCCTGTTCTTCGGCCCGGGGCTCGGGCTGCTCTACCTCTTCTTCTCGGCGTTTTACTTCGTGATCGGCTGGCTCCTCTGGAGCTACCGGACCAGCATCGGCGGCTTCCTGGCGAGCGGAGGCAGCGCCGGGCTCCTCGCCGCCGCGCTCGATCGGCAAGCCTCGTTCTGGAAGTTCGTCGGGATCCTCTCCCTGGTCGGCGTCGCCCTGTACGCGGTCCTGATCGTCGTCGGCGTCGGGGCGGCCGTCTCGGGAGGCTTTCGTTGAAGCGACCGCCGGCGCTCAGCCGCGCTGCTTGATGACGATCTCTTCCTGGATGGCCGCCGGCGTCGGCGCGTACGCCGAGAACTGCATGCTGTAGGTCGCGCGACCCTGCGTGCGCGAGCGGAGATCGGTCGCGTAGCCGAACATGCTGGCGAGCGGCACGTCCGCCTTGATGACACGCGTGTTGGCGCGTTGGGTCATGTCGTGAACACGACCGCGGCGTGCGTTCAGATCACCGATGACGTCACCCAGGTATTGCTCGGGGCAGACGACCTCGACCGCCATGATCGGCTCGAGCAAGACGAGCCCCGCCTTCTCGGCCGCCTCTTGGAAGGCGAGCGAGCCGGCGACCTCGAACGCGGAGGTGGACGAGTCCACCTCGTGGTAGCTGCCGTCGAAGAGGCGCGCCTTCGCGTCGACCAGCGGGTACCCCGCGAGGACGCCGCGCGTCATCGCCTCCCGGATGCCCTTCTCGATCGAGGGGATGAACTCCTTCGGGATGATTCCACCGACGACGTCGTTCACGAAGACGAAGCCCTCACCGCGCGCCGCCGGCTCGAGGTCGATCTTCACGTGGCCGTATTGGCCCTTGCCGCCCGACTGGCGGACGAATTTCCCCTCGACGTTCAGGGCCTTCTTCGTGATCGTCTCGCGGTACGCGACCTCGGGCTTGCCGACGTTCGCCTCGACCTTGTACTCACGACGGAGCCTGTCGACGATGATCTCCAGGTGCAGCTCGCCCATGCCGGCGATGATCGTCTGCCCCGTCTCCTCGTTGGTGAACGTGCGGAAGCTCGGGTCTTCGTAGGCGAGCTTCTGCAAGCTGATACCCAGCTTGTCGAGGTCGGCCTTGGTCTTCGGCTCGATCGCGATCGAGATGACCGGGTCGGGGAACTCCATCTTCTCGAGGACGATGGGGTGTTTCTCGTCCGAGAGCGTGTCACCGGTGCGCGTGTCGCGGAGACCGACGGCCGCGTAGATGTTGCCCGCGTAGCAGGTGTCGACCTCTTCGCGCTTGTTCGCGTGCATGCGCAAGATGCGCCCGAAGCGCTCGCGCTTGCCACGCGTGGAGTTGAGCACGCTCGAGCCGGACGAGACAGTCCCCGAGTACACGCGGAAGAACGTCAGCGTCCCGAACGGGTCGTGCATGATCTTGAAGGCGAGCGCGCTGAAGGGCTGGTCGTCCCCGGCCTTGCGTGTCTCCGACTTGTCCTTCTTGTCGGGGTTCAGCCCCGTGACCGGCGGGATATCGAGCGGCGACGGCAGGTAGTTGATGACCGCGTCGAGCAGCATCTGCACGCCCTTGTTCTTGAAGGCGGAGCCGCAGAGGACGGGCACGAACTTGAACCCCAGCGTTCCCTTCCGGAGCGCCTCGTGGATCTCGTCGTGGGTGATCTTGTCGGCCTCGCCGCCGATGAACTTCTCCATCACCACGTCGGAGACGTCGGCGATTGTCTCGATCATCTGGTCGCGTAGCTCCTGGCAGCGCGCCTTGATCTCCGCCGGGACGTCGACCCAGTCGTATTTCTGGCCCTTCGACTCCTCGTCGAAGATGGCCGCCTTCATCGTGATGAGATCGACCAGGCCGCGGAACTTGTCCTCTTCCCCGACGGGGTAGTGGATGGCCACGGGAACCGCGCCCAGGCGGTCCTTGATCGACGCGAGGCACATGTCGAAGTCCGCCCCGACCTTGTCCATCTTGTTGATGAAGGCGATGCGCGGCACGTGGTACTTGTCCGCCTGGCGCCAGACCGTCTCGCTCTGCGGCTCCACGCCGTTGCCGCCGTCGAAGACCGCGACCGCGCCGTCGAGCACGCGGAGGCTCCGCTCGACCTCGATCGTGAAGTCCACGTGGCCGGGCGTGTCGATGATGTTGATGCGGTGGCTGACGCCCTTGTGGGGCCCCTCGAGGGGCGTCCAGAAGCAGTTCGTGGCGGCGGAGGTGATGGTGATGCCGCGCTCCTGCTCCTGGACCATCCAGTCCATCGTCGCGGCGCCCTCGTGGACCTCCCCGATCTTGTAGTTGACGCCCGTGTAGTAGAGGACGCGCTCGGTGGTGGTCGTCTTGCCCGCATCGATGTGCGCCATGATCCCGATGTTGCGGGTCTTCTCGAGGCTGTAGTCGCGGGCCATAGGGGCGCGGACAATACCTCCGGCCGCCCGGGAGTCAACGCGGTCGCTCGCGATACGCCAAGCGCCTGGATTGGCTCAGGAATGCAGGCGCACGTACTCGACGAGGACGGTGAGCGCGAGCACGAGGACGGCGATGGCCCCGCGCCCCCACTCCCCACCTTCTCCCCCGCCCCGCCCGGACAACGGCTCGACTTGGAGGTGTGTCATGGGCGCGATTCTGGGGGCGCTGGCGCGACGCGTCAAGGTCTTATTGACCGAAAGTCAACGCTCGGTCGGCCTCACTTGTCGCGGAGCGTGAGCCCGCCCACGTAGTCGCGCTTGCCGAGGTCGACCCCGCTGTGCCGCAGGATCGCGTAGGCCGTCGTGACGTGGAAATAGAAGTTCGGTAGCGCGAGCTCGTTCAGGTAGTCCTCCGCGCGGATGACCTTGCCTTCGAGGAAGCCGAGCTCCACGAGGCTGTCCTCCCGACCGGCGATGTCGGAGGGCTGGAACGTCCCGAGGTACGAGAGGACGCTCTGGATGCGCGCGCGGATCTCCTTCAGCGTCGTCTCGGTGTCGGGGTGCTTCGGCGCTTCTCTGCCCGAGAGCCGGGCGGCGGCGAACTTCGCCGCGTCACAGGCCGCCTGGATCTGCCGCACGAGCGGGTACTGATCCGGCGCCAGGCGGAAGCCCAGGTAGAGCTCCGGGTCGAACGACTTTGCCTTGGCGTGCGCCTCGGCCTTGTCGAGCCAGGTGTCCAGACACTTGAGCATCTTCGTGAGCTGCGGGACCGAAGCGGAGTAGAGCGACATCGAGGGCCTCCCAGGGCGTGATGGGTTCAGGAGCCGCGTAGACTTCCCCGCCTCGCGATTCGTTACAAGACAAATTACGAATTACCCTCCCGATGCCTCATCGAGCGCGCGAGCGGCGGCCGGCGCGCCCTGGGCCCATCGGGTCAGGGCTCGTCGATCCGCACGGCTCCGAGGCAGACGAGGGACTCACCCCGGACACCGGCGACGCTGCGCTTGCCGAACGTGGGGCCGCCCTCCACACGCACGCGATCGCCGCCCGCCCGCTCGAGCGCACGAGCCAGCACCTCCGCCGCGGACGCCGTTCGCGCATCGACCAGGACGCGAAGCTCTCCGGAGAGCTCGACCGGCGCGCCACGGGTCGCGAGGAGCTCCTCGTCGCCATCGCCGTCCACGAAGCTCGCGACCGTCGAGCCGGGCTCGAGGAAACAGCCGGCGAGGTCGACGGCTCCTTCGAGATCGCCGCCCGGGCAGCCTCGCAGATCCAGGACCAGGCAACCGGTCGAGCCGCGGACCGCGATCTCGTTCCGGAACAGACGCGCCGCGTCCCGCGTGACCAAGGCAACGCGACAGGTCAGCACGCCGTCGTGCTCCGAGAAGCGGACCGGAGATGCGGCGAGCGCCAGGTAGTCCTCGACCAGGTCCGTCGACGTCGCGCGCTGCGTGAACGAGACGACCGACACGCTCGGAACCAGCGCCGCATCGAGCCCGCAGACGCTGTTGTTGCCGGTCGCGGGCGCGCAGAGCTGGATGGCGGGCAGCGTCTCGACGTACACGATGGGGTTGCCCGTGGTGTAGGAGCCCTTGCCCATGTTGGGCCCGGCCGTCCCCGCCTCGTCGCCGTTGGTCATCGGCATGGTCGAGCCGACGTTGAGCGCGTTGACCATCCCGACGTAGACCGTCGTCGCGAAGCCGGTCGCGGTCGCGTTCTGCGCGAGGTTCGGATACGGAATCGGCACCGTGGCCGGCCCGACGACGGTGTTGACCACGTCGGGGAAGCCCATGTTCATGCCGGCGCCGCGATTGGAAGCAGGGAGCATCGTCTTTACCCCAGGTTGATCTTCTTGCCGTTGATCGTCATCGTCTCCTCCGTGACGATCGTGGCGGACTTCGCGACGTCGACGCTGGCGCCTTCCACGGTGCTCATTCGCTGCGCCACCTGCGAGGTGAAGAGACCGCGGACCTTCCTCGTCAGCGAGCCGAACGCTTCGAGGGCCGTCTCCGCGACGAGCCTGATCTTCTTCTGCGCGACGATCTCCACCTCGGGCCCGTTCACCCGGACGCCCCGATCCCCGCGCAGCGAGAGGACGCCATCGACCGCGTGGACCTCGACGTCGCCAGGGATCGACAGGGCGACCTTCCCGCGGCCCTGCAACAGGCCGATGACGTAGGCCTCGCCCCGCCTGGCCACCACGAGGACCACGTCCTCCGGGCTCGGCTCGTAAGGGAAAGCCAGGGCCAACGTCGCCTCGGTCGTCACCTCTCCAATGCGCACGCGCACGCGCGCGGGGCCGCGGTCGAGGACCTCCGCGGGGCCGAGGTAGTCATCGAGGACCTCCGCCCGTCGCGCGACCCGGACGGCCGCCTCGATGATCGAGTGCTCTTCGGTGCTCGCGTCCATCGTCTCTCCTCGGGTGGTCATGTCTTGAAGCCCTCGGCTTCGAGTCGATCGGGGTCCGAGCGGCGCACACCGCCGAGCGAAGCGCCCGCGAAGATCGCCCCGGCGTCGCGCACGTCGTGGAGATTCGCGCGGCTCAGGTCCGCGCGCGAGAAGTCCGCGTTCGTCAGGTTCGCGTGCGAAAAATCGCCGAAGGCCAGCGTCGCCGCCCCGAAGCTGGCGGTCTTCGCCTCGACCTCCATCCACAACGACTTCGGCGCGGACGCCCCATCAAAGCGCGCGGCTGTCAGGCTGGCCTTCGTGAACGTGGCGCTCGTGAGCGCCGCGCCGTCGAAGCGAGCCCCGCTCGCGTCGGCCTCGCCGAAATACGCGGCCTTCGCCTGAGCGCCGGAGAAGTCCGCCAGGTCGAGCTTTGCCTTCGAGAAGTTCGCGGCGCGGAGACGGGTCTTCACGAACTTGGCCTTCGTCAGCTTGGCGGCCGTGAAGTTCGCCTCGGTCAGGTTCGCCGCGGAGAAGTCGGCGCCCGCGAGATCGAGGCCCTCGAACGAGCAGCGCACGAGGGAGAGCCCCGCCAGCGACGCGCCCCCGAGGTCGACCCCTTCGAACGAGACTCGCTCGAAGCTCGTGCCCGAGAGCTTGGCGCCGAAGAGCGACGCGTCGCGGAGCTCCCCGCTCACGATGCTCGCGTTGGTGAGGTTGGCCTTGTCCAGCCGCGCCTTCGAGAGCATGCAGAGCTCGAGCTTCGTGCCTTCGAGGTTCGCGCCTTCCAGGTTCGCTTCGTCGAGGATGCAGAGCTTGAGCTCGCGACGCGAGAGGTTCAGCCCGCGGAGGTTGGCGCGAGACAACACGGTCATCTCCAGGCGGGCCCCCGAGAGGTCTGCGCCTTCGAGATCGCACTCTGCCAGGACGCCCTGGGACAGGTCGGCGCCCTTCAGGTCGGCGCCTCGCAACGAGCAGCCTCGCAGCGAGCAACCGGCCAGGCTCACGCCCGCGAGATCGATGCGGTCGAGGCTCATCCGCTCGACGACGAGCCCGCGCAGCTCGGGCGCCTCTCCTTCGGCAGAGGCCCCGTCGAAGGGACCGAGCTTGGCGCCGTCGAGCACGACGTGGACGAGCCGCTTCGGCCAGTGCACGCCCCGCAAGTCCGCCCCCACGAGCACGACCTTGTCGAGCTCCGCTCCCCTCAGGTCCGCACCGCGCAGGTCCGCGGCGTGCAGCACCACCTCCGTCAGCTTGGCCCCGGCGAGCTTCGCGCCGGCGAGGACGGCGCTCGCGGCGCTCACCTTGCTCAGCTCCACGCCGGAGAGATCGACGCCGACAAGCCGCGCGAGATCGAGCTGCACCCCGGCGAGCTTCGCTCCCGCGAGCGACGCGTGCTCCAGATCACAGGCCGCGAGCGAGGCGCTCGAGAGGTCCGCGTTCGTGAGGTCGGCGCCACGCAGGTCGCTCTTGGGCAGCTTCGCCCCGCGCGCCGACACGCCTCGGAGCTTGGCCCCGCGCAAGCGGAGGAGCGCACCTCGCGTCGCGATGAGCCGAGCTCCGTCCAGCACCGCGCCTTCGAGATCGCAGTCGGCGAGATCGGCGCCGGCTAGGTCGGCGTTCGCGAGGCTCGCGCCACGGAAGCTCACCTTGGCGATCTTGGAGCCCGCGAGCTTCGCCCCGGTCAGATCCGCTCCGGAGAGATCGAGCTCGGCGAGCACCTCTCCTTCGAGGGAGCGACCGAGCTTGACCGCGGCGAGCAGCTCTTCCTTCGTCATCACGGTCACGCCCCCTCCAGGGTCGAGCGCTTGAGGTTGGCGCCCACGAAGTCGCAGCCCGATCCGGCCGTGCCCACGAGCTTCGCGTCGTAGAGGTTGGCGTCTCGGAAGCTGGAGCCAGAGACCTTCGCGCGCCCGAGCTCCGCCGAGTGGAGATTGGCCCGCTCGAAGACCGTGTCCGGCATCTCTGCCCGATAGAACCGGGACTCGAGGAGGTTGGCGCCGGTGAAGTTGGCGCCCTTGCCCGTGGCTTCGGAGAAATGCGCGCGCGGGAACACGACCCCGCTGAAGTCCACGCGATCGAGCTTCGCCTTCAGGAAACGTGGAGCATCCCCGCGCGCCTGGCGAAAGCGCGCGCCTTCGAGCTCTGCGCCCTCGAACGAGGTCTTGCCCAGCTGGGCGCCCGAGAACTTCGCGCCGAAGGCCTTGGCCTGGGCGAAGGTGGTCGACAGCAGCGTCGCCTCGGAGAAGTCCGCGTCGGTCAGGTCCGCCTCGGACAGGAGCGACATGGTGAGCTGAGCTCGCTTCGCGTTGAGCCCGCGGAGGTTCGCGCCCACGAGCACGAGCTGGGTCGCCTTCGCCCCTTCGAGCGTCGCGTTCTCGAGATCGGCCCCGCCGAACAGCGCCCGCGTGAGCTCGGCCTCCGCCAGCTTGGCGCGGCGAGCGACAACCTTGGAGGCGATGGCGCCCTCGAGCTTCGCGCCCGTGAGGTCGGCCTCCTCGAGCTCGGCTTCGATCAAGATCGCGCCGCGCAGGTCTGCGCCACGCAGGTTGGCGCGCTTGAGGTTCGCGCCGCTCAGGTTCGCGCGGACGAGCTTCGCGCCGCTGAGGTCGCGCCCCGACAGATCACGCCCCGACAGATCGCGCTCGGTCAGGTCCACGTAGGGCGCGGGCTCAGGCGGCAGCGGCGGCGGGCTCTCCCCGAGCGACGGATCGAGCCTCACGAGCTCGGGTGAACGGAGCGCACGCTCGACCTCTTCGAGCTGGGCAAGCTCCTCCACGCGCTTGACGCCGGCCTTCTCGGCCGCGTCCGCGTCGGCCTTCACACGATCGACCGCCGCGCGCGCCTCCGAGGCGACGGCGGAGAGATCGACACGCGGCTCCTTCGAGAGGCTCCCGGGAAAGCCCTTCTTGTCCTTCGATGCCTCGGCCACGGCCTTGGCGAGCTCCTCGTCGAGCGAAGGCGGCGCAGGCCTTCCCGCCTTCTTCGCCTCCTCGGCGGCCTGCTCCAGCGCCGCACGCGCGGGCGGCAGGGCGTCCTTCAGCACGGCGACGAGAGCTTCGGCCGTCTCGGGGGCGATGTGGCCGAGCTTCTCCTGGACGACCTGCGAGACCGGATCGAGCGAGGGGTCCTTGGGTGCAGGCCCCTTCTCGACCGCATCGAGGATCTCACGAGCCCGTTTCGGCATCGCGTCGCGGAAGCCCGTCGGGTCGTCGACGAACGCCGCCATCTCGCCCTCGTAGAACGAGGCGGGAAGCGCGCGGTCCCCGAGGGGCTCGGACGCGATGATGGCGAACGCGAGGCTCGACAGATCCACGTCGGCCGCGCGCCCGACTCCGCGCCAGGTGAGGTAGATCGAGGCCTCGTCGCTCGCGACGTGGAGGGTATCGAGCACCATCGAGACCTCCTGGATGGTCCCTCCATGGTCCCGAAGGAACGTGCGCAAGCGAAGGCGCGGAAGCCGCGTGCGGACCTCTGCGGCCTCGGGGTGGAGGTTCACGAGCGTGAGCTCCTCGTCGCCCCGGAGGTAGCCGTCGAGCTGCTGACTCTCGGGCGCGGCCTGGAAATACGACCAATCGAAGTCCTCCGCGTAGAAGGGCGCTCGCTCCTTCTGCCACTCCTTGCCGTAGGCCTTTCCTACCTTGCGCGCCCTCGAAGGCCAGGTCGGGCTCACCGGTCCCGGACACGCGGGCTCGGGTCTGTCCGCCGGCGAGCGAATCGGATCGGCCCACTCGACATGGGGGAGATCCGGCGTGCCGATGCCTTTGCCTCCTGGGTTGGGCTCGAAGCCCGCGCCGCCGAACGCGTTGGCCCAGCCGAGCGGCATCGTCGTGAACGGGAGCGGCTCGGTGAACGCCGATCCGACCGCGGCGCCGGTCCACGCACGGGGACCGAAGATGCGGCGATCGACCGCGAGCCTATCGGCGATCTGAAGCCTGATGACGCTCTCCGTCACCGGGCGCTTGCCCGCGAAGCAGAGCCCCGTCACGAGCACGTCGGTCTTCAGCTTGAGATCGGCGAAATCGCTCGCGCGAACCAGACCGCCGGTTCGCTCGTCGTCCTCTTCGTCCCAGACGTCGCCAGTCAGCGCGCCCTGGTCCTCGTGCGGGGTGAGCGAGCCATCCTTCGCGACGAGGAACCGCCCGCGAACGACACACGTTACCTCATGCTGCGGCGGCTTTCGCGACGTCGCCTTGTAGCCGAAGAGAAACGGCGTGAGGTTCTTCTTCCTCATGCTCAGCCGATCTCGACCTTGAGACCACTCTGCTTCTGAAGGAGCGCGATCGACATGGATTTCATGACCGTGACGGTCGACTCGATGCCGCACTCGGTGGACTTGCCGACCGAGTAGGTATCGGTATCACCGATGCTGATCTCGGTGGTCCTGCCCACGTGGATGTCCTCGGCCGCGCCGATGTGCGCGCTCGTCGCCGACCCGAGATGGACATCCATCACCTTCCCCATCTGGAGGCCGACGGTCGTTCCGGTGTTGATCTCCGTCGCGTTACCGACGATCGAGATCGCGTTCGTCTTCGCGCCGATCATCACCTCGGTCGTCAGCGGGCACAGCGTGACCTCGGTGTTGATGCCGTTCAGCGTGACCGCCGTGTGCGTGCCCGCGATCGCGAGCTCCACCACGCCCGCGCCGACGATCGTGCTGTCGACGAGCGCCCCGCCGATTGTCGTCTGCGACACCTGCGCGCCGCCGATGCTCGTCGCCTCCGCCACGCCGCCGCCGATGCGCGTGTTCGATGCGATGCCGTGGAGGATGTCGGTCAGCTCCACCACGTCCTCCGCCCAGGTCTCGCTGTGGATGCTCGGGACGCGCTTGTTGGCGCTGCCGGTGTACTCCTCGATCTTGCTCGCCCAGGTCTTGTCGATGATGTGCGGGTTGCCGCGAGGCAACCCCTTGGACGACGGCCGCAGCTTGGCGGCAAGGTCATCCTTGTCGAGCACGCCGTGCGAGGCCTTGATCTCGTCCGCGGTCGGGTGGCCCTGGTAACCCGCGTCGTCGGTGGTGCCAATACGCTCTGGGTTTTCCGAGCCGACGTAGGTCTCGACCTTGTCACCCCATTGTTGCTCGCGAAAATTGCCGGCGTTGCGATCGTATTGGTAGACGTTCTCCGTCGAGTTGATGAGCAGCCAAACACCGCCGCTGGCGTCGGGGTTTGGCGTACTGGGCACGTACGCGTCGTGGATCCACTCCACGGTGACCGAAGCGCCGGGCATGGTCGCCTGCCCGAAGTCCTGGATGTGGTTGCCGCTCATCTCGACGCCCGTGGAGTTCTCGGGGTCGTCCTGACGGCCCATGACGATGAGCTTGTAGTTCCCGCGGATGACCTCGACCTTGTCGCCGTACGTGGTCGAGATGCGGTTGCCGTCGGAGTGATCGCGCCAGCCGCCACGAGACTTGAGGTGCTGCGTGTGCCACTCGTAGCGCTGCTGGTTGGTCAGCCCGTGCCCGACCGATCCGGTGGGGTTCTCCCCGCCCAACCCACGGTTGCGCTCGTCGTCGATGAAGACGGTGTCCTTCTCGTCGGCCCCCACCTTCACCTTGCCCGTGAACCCCGCCGGGCACGCCTTGAACAGGTGCTCCAGGAGGTCGTCGCCCGGCTGCGGAGAGGTCCCGCCGTCGGGAGCACCCAGCCGCAGGTAGGTCGACATCCCGAGCCCGTTCCGGCCCTTGTTCTGCTCGGTCGTCTGGGCCAACGGCGCAGGGTCGCCGCAAGGATCGGTGGCGAAATCCGGCACCGCGATGAGCAGGTACTTCTGACCTGTCGCCTCGTTCTCCGAGACGTTGACGGTGCCCGAAGTCAGGTCTTTCGCTTTTGTCATCGATGTCCTCGGTGGTCTCGCGGGGGAGAGTGGCGCGAGCCTATGGTCGACGAAGCGAGCGGCTCTTCACAAGGTCAATCCACGAGGCCGACGCGCCGGAGCTCGTCGAGCATGTCCGGCAGCACCTGCAGGGTGATCGTCTTCTCCTTGCCGCCCTCGCTGAACCGGAGCGACACGAGCAACACGTCCACGCCCAGCGCCTTGACGCGGCTCGTGTCCAGGATCCGGTCGATCCGCCAGTCGACCCCGGTGAGCAGCTTGCCATGAGCACCGATGTCCCGGATCGCGGCCTGCTTGCGGAGCTTGCCGACCGCGGAATCGAAGCCGCCGAGGAGCATCGACGCGATCGGCGGCGGACAACCGAGCCGCGCGAGGTCCTCGGCGAAGCCGGCCTTGGCCACGGCATGACGCGCCGCGCCTCGGACGAGCGAGCGCGCGGCGCGGAGACCCGGGGCGACGAGGTCCGGCGCGACCTCGAGGTCCGCGCAGAACACGTCGAGCTTCCGCTCCACCTGCGGTGGGATCGGATCCTCTCCGAGGGTCGGCCCCAGGATCTCCCAGAAGCGGGCGCGGGCACGCTCGGGTAGGCGCGCTATCGCGAGCAGGTCGCGCTCCAGCCCCTCGGGCGGACCCTCCCCGCCGAACGAATGCAGCTTGGTCACGCTCTCCCTCTACCACCCTCCTCACACGAGCAGCCACGCTCTTGACACCTCGTCCCCTTACCGGTCGCATCGCTCCCATGGCCGTCATTTCCGCGAAGCTCTCCACGAAGGCGTTCGAGACGAAGGACCTCGAGATCCGCCGGCTCACTCACACCGAAGCGATCGGCCGACCCTTCGCGACGGAGCTCGACGTGGTGGTTCAAGGGACCGACGGCCTCGATCCGGACAAGGTGATCGGAGCCGAAGCGACGCTCACGATCGATGACGGGAAAGACGTCGTCCGCGAGATCACGGGGATCTTGACGGCCCTCCGCGATCACCTCGACACCGAGGTCGACCACCACAACTACCGCCTCAGCCTGCGACCGATGCAGCACCGCCTCGCGCTGGTCGAGACGGTCGACATCTTCCTCGACCTGTCGATCCCCGAGGTGGTCAAAAAGAAGCTCGACCTCGTCGGCGACGTCGACAAGTTCAAGTCTCACCTGCGCGGGGACTATCCGGCACGCGACTTCGTCGTCCAATACAAGGAGTCGGACCTCGCGTTCGTGTCGCGCCTCTGCGAGCACCTCGGGATCGCCCTCGTGTTCCACGACGACGGCTCGCTCGTCCTGGTGGATGACAACGCAGGCTACGACACGATCGAAGGCAACCTGGGGTTCCGCTCGCGCGGCGAGCGGACCGACGTGTACGCCCTCGACGCGACACGCAGCATCATGCCGAGCGTGTACGTCGTGCGGGACTACAACTACCGGACGCCGCTCACCGACGTGCAGGGCTCCCACGAGGTGGCGGAGGCCTACGCCGGGGGCGTCATCGAGTACGGCGCGCACACAAAGACGCCGGAAGACTCCGCCAGGCTCGCGCGCGTGCGCGCCGAGGAGCGGCTCGCCGGCCAATACGTATTCTCCGGCGAGAGCATCCTGCCGCAGATCGGCGCGGCGCGGCGCGGCATGCTCGCCGGCCACCCCAAGGCAGGAGATCTGGACCTGCTCTTCACCGAGGTCGTGCACACCTTCGAGCTGGGCACGAAGGTCTCGGCGGTGGAAGCGGGCAACGTCGAGTACAAAAATGCCTTCCGCGCCATAAGGGGGGACGTCGCGTTCCGGCCCGCGCGCGTGACGCCTCGGCCGTTCGTTCCCGGCTTGCTCACGGGCGTCGTCGACGCGGACGGCGGACCGCAGAACGTCAACAACATCGACGACCAGGGCCGATACCGGATCCGCTTCCTCTTCGACACCGCGGCGCCCGGCGAGCGGCGCGCCTCCCATTGGGTGCGGATGGCCCAGCCCCACGCGGGCGCGGGTTATGGCATGCACTTCCCGCTGAACCCCGGAATCGAGGTGCTCCTCGCGTTCGTCAATGGGGACCCTGACAGGCCTGTCGTCGTCGGCGCGGTCCCCAACCCGGCGACCCCGAGCCCGGTCGACTCTCGCGAGAAGCGCCTCAACCGCATCAAGACCGAGACCGGCGTGCTCTTCGAGATCTGCGACGGCAAATAGCGGCGCCTAGTCCCGTGGAAACGGAGTTTCCACGCAAGGAGAACGAGTCCCCTCCGGGACAAACCAACACCTCGCCCGAGAATTCGGGCCGCCTTCGCCCCGTCAGGGGCGGCCCGAATTCTTCAAGAAATGTTGGTTCCAGGGGACTAGCCCTCCGCCGAGCGGACGCCGCGCGCGTCGAGCGCGCTGCGAACGGCGATCGCGAGCCCGTCCGGGGTGATCGGCTTCTGCAGGTAGCGCTGGTCGCCGCCGAGCAGCCCGTGGTTGACGACGGCGTCGCCGGCGTAGCCGGACATGAAGATCACCTGGAGCTCCGGCCGCGCGGCGCGGAGCCGGCTCGCGAGCTGAGGGCCGCTGAGCCGAGGCATGACCACGTCCGTCAGGAGCAGGTCGATCGGCTGGCTCAGCTGCTCGCCGATCAACAAGGCGTCGCCCCCGGTCTCGGCGACGAGCACCTGGTATCCCAGGTCCTCGAGGATCCGCGCGATCACGCCGCGAAGGGGCGCGTCGTCCTCGACGACGAGGATCGTCTCGGAGCCTCCGCCCGCGACGGCCGCGCCCATCGTCGGCGGCTCCGCGGACGGACAATCCGACGTGGCGATCGGGAAGTGGATCTCGAACCGCGTGCCGCCCCCGGGCTCGCTCTCGACCCAGATGGTGCCGCCGCTCTGCTGGACGATCCCGTGTACGGTCGAGAGACCCAGGCCGGTCCCTTTGCCCACGCCCTTCGTGGTGAAAAATGGCTCGAAGATCCGCGCGCGTGTCGCCGCATCCATCCCCGTTCCGTTGTCGGAGACGGCGAGGACCACGTGTGGCCCCTTGCGCATGCCGACGTGGGCGGCGGCGAACGCCTCGTCGACATCGCGCCGCGACGTCTCGATCGAGAGCCGACCGCCAGCGGGCATCGCGTCGCGCGCGTTGACGGCGAGGTTCATCACCACCTGCTCGATCTGGCCAGGATCGACGAGGACCTTCTGCGGGCTGCTCGCGAGCGAGAGCCGGAGGTCCACGTCTTCCCCCAGGAGGCGACAGAGCAGGCGCTGCATCCCGAGGACGATCGACTCGAGCGTGACGAGCCGAGGCTTGAGCACCTGACGCCTACCGAAGGCCAGGAGCTGGCGCGTCAGGCCGGCGGCCCGCTCGGCGGCCGCGCAGATCTCCTCCACGTCGGCCCGCAACGGGTCGGCCTCGAGCAGGGCACCGTGAACCAGGCTGCCATAGCTGAGGATGACCGAGAGCAGGTTGTTGAAATCGTGGGCCACGCCACCGGCGAGGACTCCGATCGCCTCCATCTTCTGCGCGTGGCGCAGCTGCTCCTCCGTCTGGGCCAAGAGCGCCCGGCTATCACGCTCGCGGAGCTCTCGCTCCACCGCTGGGATGAGCCGCGCGAGCTTGTCCTTCGAGAGGAAGTCGCTCGCGCCCGCGCGCATGGCCTCGACCGCCAGCTCCTCGTTCACCGTACCCGAGACGATGATGAACGGGATGTCGGTCCCGATCGACTTCAACGTGGCGAGCGCCTGCTCGGCGCCGAAGGTCGGGAGCGACCAGTCGCTGACGATGATGTCCCAGCGCGAGCCGGCGAGCGCCCGGCGCATCCCCGCCTCCGTCTCGATGCGCTCGTGCTCGAGCCCTCGCCGGAGCCGCCTGAGCTCGCGCACGATCAGGAGCGCGTCGGTGTCGCAGTCCTCGATGAGGAGGACCCGCAACGGAGCGGTGGTCACGGGAGCGGCTCTTTTCGTGGAGGAGGCACGGGCTCGTTGTGGAGCAGCCAGAAGAGCCCGAGTGATTTCGTCGCTTCGACGAAGTCCAGGAAGTCGACCGGCTTGCGGACGTAAGCGTTCGCCCCGAGCGCGTAGCTCTGCACCAGGTCTTCGTCTTGTTTCGAGCTCGTGAGGACGACGACGGGCAAGAACCTCGTGCGCTCGTCGCTCCGGATGCGCCGCAAGACCTCGAGCCCGTCCACCTTCGGGAGCTTCAGGTCGAGCAAGACGACCGTCACCGAGGCCGTCGGCTTCTCCTCGTATGCGCCCGTCGCGAAGAGATAGTCGAGCGCCTGTTGACCGTCCCGCGCGACGATCACCTCGTTGCCGAGGTTGCTCTTCTTGAACGCGCGGAGCGTGAGCTTCTCGTCGCTCGCGTTGTCTTCCACCAAGAGGACCACCTTCGTCATTCGAGCGCCTCCTTCGTGTCGGCAGGAAGAGTGAAGGAAAACAACGCCCCTGCGCCGCGCTCGCCCTCCGCCCAGATGCGCCCGCCGTGGCGATGGACGATGCGCTGCGCGGTCGCGAGGCCGATCCCCGTGCCCGGGAAGTCTTTCTCGGAGTGGAGGCGCTGGAAGGCCCCGAAGAGCTTGCTGGCGTGGGCCATATCGAACCCGGCGCCGTTGTCACGCACGAAGAAGACGACACCGCCGTCTTCTGTCTTGCTGCCGATCTCGATCCTCGCGTTGGCGGTGTCGCGCGTGAACTTCCACGCATTCAGCACCAGGTTCTCCATCAGCGTGCGCAGCAGCGCCACGTCGCCGCGTGCGAAGAGGCGATCGTGGATCACCATATCGACGGCGCGTTTCGGGTCGCTCTGGGCACACCGGAGCGCGATCGAGCGGGCGAGCGCGCCGAGATCGACGCGCTCGACGTGGAGCCGGCTCCGCGCGACCCGCGAGAGCGAGAGGAGAGCGTCGATCAGCTCCCCCATGCGGATGGCGTTGTTCCGGATCTCGTTGAGGAAGTCGAGCCCGTCGGAGTCGAGCTCGTCCGCGTAGTCCTCGATGAGCGCCTGCGCGAAGCCGTTCATGCCGCGCAGGGGCGCGCGCAGATCATGGGCGATGGAATAGCTGAACGACTCGAGCTCCTTGTAAGCGACCTCGAGCGCCACCTGGGTCTGCCTGCGCTCGGTCACGTCCCGGATCGCCGCGATGGTGAACGCCTGGTCGAGCATCCGCACCTGGCCCAGGCTGATCTCGGCGGGGAACTCCGTGCCGTCGCTCCTCAGCGCGGCGAGGTTGAGCCCCGCCCCCATCGGCCGCCGCTTCGGGTCGCGCCGGTACGCGTCCCGGTGCTCGGGGTGACGCCCGCGAAACCGCTCCGGCACCAGGACCTCGATCGGGCGGCCGATCACCTCGTCTCGTTTGTGCCCAAAGAGCCGCTCCCCCTCCTCGTTGAAGCTGACGATGCGCCCCTCCGCGTTCACGAGCACGATCGCGTCCGGGAGCGCGTCGAGCAGGCTCCGAAACTTCTCCGCAATGGCCGCCGCTTCGTCGCGCGACGCGCTGCCCGCATCACTCGGTCCCACCACCCATATCTTCATAGCGCGGCTGCGAGCGCCCTGACAACGGGGAACCCACGCACTCGTTGCATCCCATACGGACGCGGCCTGGCTCTTGGTGGAGCACCAACCCCGCGAATCGACTGTCTCATTCGTCGTCGGTGATGATCCCCCGCCGCAGGGCGTACCGAACCAGGCCGGGGACGTGGTGGATGTCGAGCCGCTGCATGATCTGGGCGCGGTGGGTCTCCACCGTCTTCACGCTGATGCGGAGCTTGCGCGCGATCCGTCCGGTCGTATGGCCCTCCGCGATGAGCTGGAGCACCTCGCGCTGCCGGGGGGTCAGATCACTCGCGGAGTCCCGGACCTCGGGCTGCACGTCCGAGAAGGTCTGCGCCAGCCTGGAGTCGATCCACTCGCCGCCATCGGCGACGGCCGCGAGCGCCGCGCGGAGCTCGCGCGGGTCGGCGCTCTTGAGGAGGTAGCCGTGGGCGCCCGCCTGGAGCGCTTGCCGCAGATACTGTGGATCCGCGTGCATCGAGACGATGAGCATCCGCGTTCGTGGCTGCAGCTTCGCGATCCTACGCGCCGCCTCGATCCCGTTCAGATCCGGCATCGCGATATCGAGGATGACCACGTCCGGACGGAGCTCGCCGACGAGCCGGATCGCGTCCACCCCGTTCGCCGCCTCCCCCACCACGTCCACGCCGGGGATGCCGACGAGGAGCGACCGGAGCCCGGCCCGGACGAGCCGGTGGTCATCGACGAGGACGACGCGAACCTGCGACACGTTCGACCTCCAACGACAGGGGGAACACAGCGCGAATGACCGTTCCCCGCCGCGCGTCGGAAGCGATCTCCAGAGTGCCGCCGGCGGCGAGGGCCCGCTCGCGCATGCCCGCGATGCCGAGGCTCACGCCCTTGCGGGCCCCGTCGAAGGCGGCAGCCACGTCGAACCCGCGACCGTCGTCGCGCACCTCGAGCACGAGCGCCGTCTCGTCGGCGCGCAGCGCGATCTCGACGCGGCGGGCGCTCGCGTGACGGGCGATGTTGGTGAGCGCCTCCTGGGCCACCCGGAACGTCGCGTTCTCGATGACCGGATCCAGACGGCCAATCGGCTGGATCTCCTCCTCGATCGCGAGCCGGGTCCAGTGCTCGTGTCGCTCGGCCAGCCAATGGAGGGCGGGCGGCAAGCCCAGGTCGTCGAGGATGATGGGGCAGAGGTCGGCCGAGAAATCACGCGCCTGCTGGCTCGCCTGGTCGGCGAGCGCGAGCGCCTCGGTGATCGCCTTCTCCATGTCGCCCTGTCTCTCCAGCGCGGCCCGCAAGGTCAGCTGCAAGGCGGTGAGCAGCTGGCCCAGCTCGTCGTGCAACGCGCGCGCGATCCGCCGGCGCTCCGCCTCCTGGGCGCCGAGGAGGCGCGCCGACGCGAGGCGCGATGCGGCCGCGGAGCCGTCGCGCGTGAGCGCGAGCGCGCGGAGCATCGACGAGTCGGAGACGATCAGATCCCAGGGGCGAAGGAGCGCGTCGCGGAGATCGTCTGCGGTCTCCACTCGTTCCCATGTCACGACGAACCCGCTCTTGGAGAGCTCGCGCACCGCCAGCTCGGCCTCGGTCTCCGACTTGTCGACTATGAGCACTTTGAGGTTCACGGGCTCCCTGCCGCTCGCGGGCCCCGCGAAACTGACCTGAAGAGGCCAGAATCCGAATCGGGGAACCCCTGAGACGCTGCCTCGTGCCCCGAGGTGCGTTTCGTTTCTGATGTTTGCCGCGCTCGCGGTGTTTCGGCAAGGCGCTATGTCGCGCACATGACGTATCGCTATGCGCGGGTCGCGTTGCGGCGCAGTCGCTCGAGCACCGAGAGCCCTCGCGAGCGCACGCCGCTGCTCTTCGGAGAATCGCGGGTGGAGGCCGCGAGCTCGACCAGCGGCTCGAGCGCGAGCTCCGACAGGCCGACCCGCCGGAGCGCTTCATACGGGTCTCCGATCGTTTGATCACAAATCGGTCGAAAGCCCGCGAAGCAGGCGCACGTCCAGGCGGCGAGGATGATGTTCGCGTCGACGTCCTGGCCAGGGCGATGGTGGGCGCTCACGACCCGGGCGATGTCGGGAGGGAGGCGCCAGCCCTTGCTGAGCACCTCGCCCACGCGCTCATGGTGCCTCGCGACCTCGGCGCCGATGTGCTCGCGGGTGAGCGAGGGGCCGTCCGGTGTGCCGGCCAGGATGGACAGGCAGGCGAGCTCGCCCAGGTTGTGCAGCAAGCCGAGCACGAGGAAGCGGTCACCGTCTCGGCGGCCCAGCAGGCGGGCGATCTCCGCGGCGACGCGCGAGGTCGCGACGGCGTTCTCCCAGCTCGCCGCCATCATCTCGCCGAAGGGCTCCGCGGCGACGGCGAACTGGTTCTCGTAGAGCATCCGCAGGGCGACGCGCAGGATCTCCCGCATGCCCAGGCGGATGCAGGCCTCGTGGAGGCCGGCGCTCTGGGAGCCGCCGAAGTTCGCGGCGCCAGCGCGCCTGAGGACCGCCGTGCAGAGCGCCGGGTCGCGCGAGATCGCCGCGGCCACCTCGGTCATGTTCGTGTCGTCGCGCGAGAGCATGGAGTGGAGCTCCGCGATCCGGGGATCGAGGACCGGCAGGTGGAGCGACTCGATGCTCGTGCACCCGAAGACGCTCGTGAGGGTCGAAGCCGACGATCTCGCGAGGTGAGCCGCGACGTTCGATGAAGACGAGCGCGATGCGCGAGGCCGGACGACCAGGTGACCGTCGCAGGACGAGTCACGATGCGCGCGCTCGCCGGCTTGACGCGGCGCCGAGCCCAGCGCGCGGTCGAGCGCGGCCGAGAGCTGCTCGAGCGCAAACGGCTTGCGCAGGAAGTCGGTCGCGTGCTCGCGGAACGCGAGGATGACGTCGTCGACCGTTCCGCTCCCGCTCATGGCCACGACGGGCACCGGGCAGTGCGCCCGGTTGAGCTCACGGAGCACGGCCTGCCCGGGGATGTCGGGCATCATCAGATCGAGGAGCATCACCGCGCAGCCGCTCTTCTGGAGCTTCTCGAGGCCGTCGCGCGCCGAGGTCGCCAGGACGGGCTCGAAGCCGAGGTGGGTAAGCATCCGGCCGACCGCGTCGAGGAACGCAGGCTGGTCGTCGATCGCGAGGATCTTCTGCTTCTCCATGCCTACCTCCTCTCTCGGAGGGCGGACCCACAGCCCTCGAGCAGGGATACGGCTCGGAACAGGGCGGGGTTAACCCACGACCGTTCGAGGAGCTCGGGAATGAAAAAGACGACGCCCCCCTCACCTGGGCGAGGGGGGCGCGGGACGAGCGGGGCTCGTCTCAGCCGAAGATCACCAGCGGTAGTGAGCGAACGCCTTGTTCGCTTCCGCCATCTTGTGGGTGTCTTCCTTCTTCTTCACCGCGTTGCCGCGGTTCTGGGCGGCGTCCACCAGCTCGGCGGCCAGGCGCTCCATCATCGTCTTCTCGCCGCGCGAGCGGGAGTAGGTGACGAGCCAGCGCATGGCGAGGGCGACGCGGCGCTCCGGGCGAACCTCGACGGGGACCTGGTAGGTCGCACCGCCGACGCGGCGGCTCTTCACCTCGAGCTTCGGCTTGACGTTGTCGAGCGCCTTGCGGAAGACCTCGATCGGCTCCTCCTTGAAGCGGTCCTTGATGACGTCGAACGCGCCGTAGAGGATGCCCTCTGCGGTCGCCTTCTTGCCGCCCAGCATGATGCTGTTTGTGAACTTGGCGACCAGCTTATCCTTGAACTTCGGGTCCGGGATGATGCGGCGCTTCGGAACTTCTCTTCTACGGGGCATGGGCTTCTCGACTCGCTCGGATCAGGACTTGGGGCGCTTGACGCCGTACTTGGAACGCTTGCGGTTGCGCGTGGCCTTGTTCGTCGAGCTGGGGCCCGCCGCGCCCGAGGCGTCGAGCGTGCCGCGAACGACGTGGTAGCGCACGCCGGGCAGGTCCTTCACGCGGCCACCGCGGATGAGGACGACCGAGTGCTCCTGCAGGTTGTGCCCCTCGCCCGGGATGTAGCTCGTCACTTCCATCTGGTTCGTCAGGCGGACGCGGCACACCTTTCGAAGCGCCGAGTTCGGCTTCTTCGGCGTGGTGGTGTACACGCGGACGCAGACGCCGCGCCGTTGCGGGCACGACTTGAGGGCGGGCGAAGCGGTCTTCCAGACGCTTGCCTCGCGGCCTTGACGGATGAGCTGGCTGATCGTGGGCATGAAGCTCTCGGGGGAATGCTGCTCTGCAGGGCTTTGGGGCCCCGCCGAAAATGGGAGGCGCACCATACTCCGGGCACGGACCTTGTCAAGCGGGTACCCGGGGGAGAGGGTGGAGGTCTTGCAGGGTCGTGGGGACGAGCTCGCTCACCGTGGGGTGGGCGTGGACGGCCCGGGAGATCGTCGTGAACGGAGCGCGGGCATACATCACGTCCGCCAGGAGGTGAACGACCTCGTCGCCCTCGATGCCGAGGATCGACGCCCCGAGGACCTGGCTCGAGTCGGCGTCGACCAGCACCTTGATGAACCCGTGCGTCTCCCCGCGCTCCCGGGCGCGGCCCACCCGGGTCATCGGCCGCTTGCCGGCGAGGACCCGCCGGCCCGACCGCCGGGCGTCGGCCTCGTTCATGCCGACGCGGCCGAGCGGCGGGTCGGTGTAGAGCGCGTAGATGGGGATCCTGTCGGTGACCTTCCGGCCGCCCGGCCCCAGCAGGTTGTCGGCGACGATCTCGTAGTCGTTGTACGAGGTGTGGGTGAAGGCGCCGCGGCCGTTGCAGTCACCCAGCGCGAAGATGTGGCCCACGCTCGACCTGAGCTCGTCGTCCACCTCGATGTAGCCGCGAGCGTCGCGGCGCACCCCGGCCGCCTCGAGGCCGAGGTCGTGTGTGTTCGGGAGCCGACCGACAGCGACGAGCAGGTGGGAGCCCTCGACGGTCGACGTGCCGAGATCGAGGCGGACGCCGCGGTCGGTCCGCGAGGCCGCGCGGACGCTGGCCGAGGTCAGGACCTCGACCCCCTCGAGCTCGAGGAAGCGGCGGACCTCGTCCGACACGTCCGGGTCTTCCCGGCCGATGAGGCGCTCGCCCCGCTCGACGACCGTGACCCGGCTCCCGAAGCGCCTGTACATCTGCGCGAACTCGAGGCCCACGTAGCTGCCGCCGACGATCACGAGGTGCTCGGGAGCAAAATCGAGGTCCATCATCGACGTGTTGGTGAGGACAGGCACGTCGCGGAACACCTCCGGGACGCTGGCCCGGCCGCCGACGTCGAGGAAAAACCGCTCTGCCCCGAGGAGCTCGGCGCCCACACGCAAGGCCGTCGGGGACTCGAAGCGGGCGTGTCCCTGGATCACGGTGAGGTTCTGGGTCCCCGCGGTCCAGCTCCGAAGGCTCTCCCAGGACTCCGCCACCACCGCGTCCTTGCGAGCCTTCACGGCCTTCATATCGACGCTGACAGTTCCGTCTATCTTCACGCCGAAGCGGGCCGCCTCGCGGGCGACCCAGGCGGCGCGAGCGCTGGCGATGAGCGTCTTGGTCGGGATGCACCCGTCGTTCACACACGTGCCGCCCAGGCGCCGCCGCTCCACGAGGGCGACCCGCTGGCCGGCGTCGGCGAGGCGAGCCGCCAGCGGAACCCCCGACTGCCCCGCCCCCACGACGACCGCGTCGAACCTTTGCATTCAAAGGGTCTAGCACCGCGGTCGTCTCCCCGACAGGCGACGGCGTCAGTCGGCCTCGGCCACGATCGGCGCGACGAGGTCTTCGAGTCGTTGCAATGCGTCGTCCAGCTCACCGGGCATGGACGCCATGGACAACGCCATCGCCGAGGTGACGAGCACGGTCGGCTCCGTGGCGGCCGCCTTGGCGAGCACCGCCCGGAGCTGGGCGAGGGCCTCGTTCTGCGCGAGCTCCGGGGCCAACGCGTCCCCACCTCGAACCAGATCCGACAAAAGCTGGCCGATGCGCTCGTCCGCCACACCGCCGCCCCGGAGCTGCTCGACGAGCGCACGCGCCCGCCGAAACACGAGGCGGGCACGACGCTCCGCCAGGGGCCCGGGGACGAGGATGGCCTCGGCCTGATCGCGCACCCGCGCAGCGGACGCCGCGACCTCCGCGGAGGGCGCCCCCTGCGCCAGCTCCTCGGCGAGCTGCCGGATCTGCTCCACCACGGCCGCCATGGGGGCGTACCCGATCGCTCGTTGCTCCTCCAAACGCTCGAGCGCCAGCGCGAGCGGCTGCACGGCCGACTCCAACGCTCCTTCTGATCGGCGGAGGAGCGCGCGGCGGACGAGCAGCGACACGAGGTCGTCGATGGCCTCGGCCCAGACGTGATCCTTGGGCGCCGGAGACTCGAGGAAGGCCTGCGCGATGTCGACGCCTCGCGCGACGAGCGCCTCGATCTCCGACGCCGGCCGGGCGCGCAGGAGCGCGACCCCGACGATCGAGACGAGCGACTTCACGAGCGAAGGGTGGGCATCGCCGAACGCCGCTCGCCGCGCCTCGAGCGCCCGCTCGTACGCCGCCTCCGCCTCGTCGAGGCGCATCGCGGCCTGGAGGCAGAGGCCGTGCTGTGCGTACACGATCGCGCGCACGTCGCCGGGGACGGCCGGATCGCTCGCCGCCGCGAGGGCCCGCTCGGCCGTCGACAGGCCGGCCTCGGCGTCGCCCGAGAGGGCCTGCATCCGTCCGAGCACGGCGAGCGCCTCGGCGAGGACGGCCGGGCTCTCGAGGTGCTCCGCGAGCTCCGCGGCGCGCAGGGCGGTCTGGAGGCCGCCGCGAACATCCCCGCCCTGCTGCTGATCGCGCGCGCGGGCCACGAGCGCCACGACCCAGGCCGGGTCGCGCTCCTCGGGCGTCCGGAGCGCCGCGGGATCGAGGCTCGTGATGGCCAAGAACGCGGGGTCCTCGAAGAGCGACTCGAAGTAGTCGTCGGTCTTGGCCTGCTCCGCGTAGTCGGCGTCCTTGCGGACGGCGACACGCAGGCTCTCGAGCGCGGCGTCGCGCCGGCCGAGCTTCGCTTCGACACAGGCCCGGTTGAAGTACATGCCCGGCCGCGGATCGTCGCCGAAGAAGATCGAGCCCTCCTCGTCACCCCTCGCGTAGATCCGGTCTAGGTTCTCGATGGCCTCGGTGCAGGCCTCCACCGCCTCCTCGTGACGGAGGCCGAAGATCCGCGCGTTCGCCCGCAGCTGCCAGCCGAGGCCGGTGTCGGGCTCGACCCTCGTCAGCTCGTCCCCGAGCTGTGCCGCGTGAGCGTAGTCCTCGTTGTCGTAGGCGTGTTTCGCCAGGATCTCGAGGATGCCGCCCTCGGAAGGGCGCTCCCTCTCTCCGACGGTGTCGGCGATCTTCTGCGCGGCCGGTGACAAGGAGGCCCCGGTTCGCAGGGTCTCGCGCAGAGCGCGGTAACGCTCGATGCCTTCCTCCGGATCACGCTTCATGGCCGCGTGCGCCAGCGCCAGGGCGATGCTCGGCGAGTCGGGCACCAGCGCGAGCGCCTCCTCGAGCATCACCTCGTCGCCGTCGTGGGATCCCACGAGATAGGTGAGGAGCCCCTCGAGCGCGGGGAGGCGTCCGCGCAGCGCTCGGGCGCCGCCGTGGATCGGCCCGATCTGCAAGCTCTCTCCCCACCGTGCGAGCCAGCGGAGGACCGCCGGCTCGGCACGCGCCTGGGCGGCGGTATCGGCGCCCGCGGTGCGCTCGCGCAGCGCGGGCAGCTTGGCCCGCACCGTCTCGAGCGATTCGTTCGTAACGGCGCTGTCATCGAGCTCGTCCTCCTCCTCGTCGTCGCCCTCGTCGTCCGCTCCATCCGAGTCGACCTCGCGACGAACGCGCTCCGAGCTGGCGAGCGCGCTCTCGGCGGCGCCGAGGAGGAACAGCGCCTCGAGCAGCTCCCCTTCCCCCTCGTGCGCCAGACCGCGGAGCAGGAGTCCCTCGTCGTCCCACGGGCTCTCCTCGAGGAGCGCGTCCATCGCCTTGGCGACGCGGCGCCACTTGCCGTCGCGGGCCCCGGCCCGCGCGCGATCCAGGAGCTCCCATCGGTCCGTGGTCGGAACGTCGCTCAACGTGCCGTCCTCGCGCGCCGCGACGAGCGCCGCGAACCGCCGGTGCACGGCGCGGAGCTCGGGGTAGCGCCCCGACGCGTCGGCGAGCGCGGAGAGGCTCTCCGGGCCGATGGTGAGGCTCTCGATCGACGCCCAGCGAACCACGTCCTCCGGGTCGAGGAGCAGCGCGTCGACGCGCCGACGCGCCTCGGCCGCCACCTCGGACTCCATGAAGGCGATGGTCCCGAGCTCGTACGAAAGACGAACCCGGTCGGCGACCGACCCTGGAGCAAGCGCGAGGACCTCGCGATCCGAGCGAGACGGAAACCGCGCGGCGATCTGGTCCGCGAGCGCCGCCTCCGTGGGGCCGACGAGCTTGACGCCCGAGGTCGCTGCGCGCGCCCGGGTGACGAGCGCGACGTAGTCCTCGCCGCGCCGCCAGGTGGTCCAGCGCGTCCCGTTGTTCGCCGGCTCGTCAGCGGCCAGCGCGAAGCCCAGCTCACCGAGGAAGGTCGAGAGCGCGGCTCGATGAAACGCCTGGGTGGGGACGAGCACCTTCACGACGCCACCTCCTCGCTCGCGGGCGCGAGGTGCGCGAGGAGGCTCTCCCGCAGCCTCTCCTCCTTCGTCGTGGCGACCGTCTCGAACTGCAGCGCAGAGAGCTCGTAGGCGGAGAGGATCTCCATGAGCCCTCCGATTCGGTCCTCGCCGTCCCACTCGCGCATGGCTCGGCGCAGCGCTTCGGTCGTCGTGGCCTCGCCCGGGTCGATCGCGACGAGCGCGGCGAGGTGGAAGGGGTCGAGCTCGCTCAGCTCGATCGACTCCCGCGTCGTGCTGTTGCCGCGCAGGAGCGACGCGGCGACGTCGACGGGCAAGTCGGGGGGCAGGCGCGCTCCGGGCTCGTCGCCCGCGAGCATCTCGACGGCGCGCTGGTCCGGGCACGGGTGGTAGCGGAGGTCGAACACCCAGAAGTCGAACGGGTGCTGCTCGATCGTGATGATGCTGCGCGACCAGAGCGTGCGGAACGAGAGCGACGGTCGCCGCCCCGGGTGTTGATCGAGCACGCGCCTCATGTGCAGGCTCAGCATCATCATGCCCGCGTCGGGCTCGAGCGATTGCCAGGGGTCGTCGAGGAAGGCGCTTCCCCACGCGGCGTCGTCGACCCAGAGCTCGAGGCCTTCGATGGCGTTCTTGATCACGTCGATGCCGTCGATCTGCATCTGCTTCACGAGCCGCTCATGGCGAGGAAACGAGATCGCGTCCGGGGCCTCCGCGGGCGTGTAGCGCGCGACGGCGCGCGAAAGCTCCTCCGGGGTCGTTCCGCCGAACGCCCAGCCGAGGGGGGGCATCGCATGCGACAGGCTGAGCCAGGCGGAGCTCGGCTCCGCCGGGTCGTGTACGACGACGAGACGGGAGCCCGCCTTGCCGATACGCCGGTGCCGGAGCGGCCCCTCGAACAGGGGGACACAACGCTCGATCCGGTCCGCGCACACGTCGTGGAAAGGCTCGCCGAACGGAACCTGATTCCACGTGCTCCGCCAGAGCTCGCGGGTCTGGTCGCGCTCCTCGGCGTCGAGCGGCCGCAGCCCGAGCGCGGCGAGGGACTTCTTGTCGTCTTGCAGCTTGCCGAGCCACGGAGGAGCGTCTTGCATGGTGGTGGAGAGCATACCGGCGAGAAGGACGGAGCGAGGGAGCCGATGTCGCGAGAAAATCTGCACGGGTATGGCCTCTTGCTCTCGCTGACCCTCGCGGCGTGTGAGCCCAGCGGGGCGGCGTCGTCCGCGACGCGGGCGAGCGCCGCCCCGAGCGCGAGCCAGGCGCCCGCCTCCGCGAGCGTGTCCTCCAGCCCGGCGCCCGCGTTCGAGGAGGTCCCCACGTGGCCCGCGTTGCCGCTTCCGGCCGAGAGCCCGCGACCACCGGCTGTCACGAGCTACGTGAGCCAGCAAAAGCCCACGCTCGTCGTGTTCTTCGGGACGTGGTGTGGCGGGTGCGTCGCGTCCGTGCTGAGCGACGCCGAGCTCACGAAGCGATTCTCGCCTCGTGTTCGAGTCGGGCTCGCGCTCATGGCGGACACCGACGAGGCCTTCACGACTTTCGCGAGAGGGGTTCGCGCCCCGCTCGCGATCGAGGTGTGGCGAGACGACCCGAAGACCCGCGCGCTCAAGGAGCGCTGCGACATCCACGGCTTGCCCATGTCGTGTCTCCTCGACGAGTCGGGCGCGATGCTCTGGCGCGGCGAGCCGGGCAGCGCGGCGCGCATGCTCCACGCGTTCGAGGAGGGACGCCTGCCGGAGGCGGTGGCGAGCGCAGCCCGCGCGGCGGAGCTCGTCGACGCGGCGCGAGCTGCGAGCTCCGACGCCGCGCTGCGCGCGCGTGCGCTCGAAGCGGCTTCGGGGCTCGCCGGCCTCGAGAACGCGGTCGCGTGGCCGCTCGCCGAAAAAGGGGAAGCCCTCGAGCTCGCGGCGTCTTTGGCTCGCGACGCCACGAGCGCCACCAGCGGGCTCGACTTCGCCATCCTCGACACCTACGCGCTCGCGCTCTGGAAGCTCGGCCGTCCCGAGCCTGCGCTCGCGGCCGCGACGCGCGCCATGGCGGTCTGCGACGCGCTCGGCGGGCACTGCCCCGACGAGCGCGCGCGCTACGAGGAGATCAGAGCTGGCGCGAAGCCGAAGTAGGCGCGCGCTCGCCGCCGCGGTCGGCGAAACATCGGGCGAAAAACGGGGCGACTGCGCGCGCGACCTCGGCGGCGCGGTCCTCGTGCACGAAGAGCTTGCCGCCCTCGATCTCGACGAGCGAAGCCGGGCCGCCGAGCTGCCCGATCATCGCGCGCGCCTTGGCGAGCGGGAACCACGGATCCGCCGCGCCCCACACGAGCGAGACAGGGACGCCGATGCTCGCGTGGACACGCTCGAGATCGGCGAAGACGGCATGGTCCGCGTTCTCGAGGAGCGCGACCGCGCCGGCCCGCGCGCGCGGCGAGCGGGCGAGCGGGCGCAAGAAGAGCTCGGCGAACTCGCCGTCGACCCAGCCGGCGTCCGTGAAGCAACCGCCGAAGCCCAACGCCGAGCGGCGGAGCAGGCGCGACGAGACGAGCGCGCGGACCGCCGGACCGGCGAGCCCAGCCTTCGCCAGGAGGACGTAGAGCGTGAGGAGCGGAGGGGTATGGCCGGGGATCTCCGTGTTGGTGAGCGCGAGCCCCGTGACGCGCGGGTCCTGGCTGGCGACGACGCGGGCGACGAACCCGCCGCTGTCGTGACCGAAGAGCGCGTAGGAGCCGAGGTCCAAGGCATCGACGACGGCGCGCACGGTCGCGGCGTGGACGCGGAGGTCGACCTCCCGAAGGTCGGCCGTCTCGGTCTGCCCCGCGCCCGGCAGGTCGAGGACGTGACACGTGAAGTCGCGACGCAGCTCGGCGATCAGGTGGCGGAACGTGGCGCCCCAGAGCGGCCAGCCGTGCACGAGCACCACCGGAGGCCCCGAGCCGAAGGAGTAGGTCGCGATCCGGCTCGAGCCGACGTCGACGAAGCGGTGAGGGCGCTCGAACGCGCCGGCGTGAGGGAGAGGGGCGTGTTGGGTCATGCCCTCTCGATGACCACGTTCGCCTCCGGCCTCAATTACCTGGCCAGGTAAGCGACGAAGGGAGAGCGCGGCGCTACGGTTCCTGGGTGCCCTCGAGCCCCACGACGTCGCTTTTCCCTGCGCTCATCAAACACTGGCGAAATCGGCGCGGAATGAGCCAGCTCGATCTCGCGCTGACGGCCGAGGTCTCGGCGCGCCACGTGAGCTTCCTCGAGACGGGTCGCGCGCAGCCCAGCCGCGACATGGTGCTGCGCCTCTCGACCGCGCTCTCGGTGCCGCTCCGGGATCAGAACCAGCTGCTCGTGGCGGCCGGTCATCCGGAGGCGTTCGACGAGCCGGCGGAGGACGCGCTGAGAGGGCCGATACGCGAGGCGGTCGATCGCATGCTCGCGCACCAGGAGCCCTACCCGATGGTCGTGATGAACCGCGCCTACGACGTCGTGCTCCTGAACCGAGCCGCCCGCGTCGTGGTGGGCCGCTTCGTCCTGGACCCGAGCGCGCTCGGCGCGCCGACCAACGGCATGACGCTGCTCTTCGATCCGCGGCTCGCGCGACCATTTGTCCTCGACTGGCCGGTCGTGGCGCGGACGCTCCTCTCCCGGCTGCATCGGGAGGTGCTGGAGCGCCCGACCGACGCGGCCCTGGGCGCCGTGCTCCGCTCCATCCTCGACCTGCCCGACGTCCCGCGTGACTGGCACGCTCCCGATCTCGCCGCCCCGAGCGAGCCCATCCTGCCGATCCGCCTCCGGCGCGACGACCTCTCGCTTGCGTTCCTCACGACGGTGACCGTCTTCAATGCTCCTCAAAATGTCACCGTGGAGGAGCTCCGGATCGAGAGCTACTTCCCGCTGGACGACGAGACCCGTCGCGCCTGCGAGGCGCTCGCCCGCCAAACCTGACGACGGAGGCCGCAAAGGCTCGGGCACGTGCGCCGAGCCGTGGTAGCTTGATCGGGTCCTTCCGTGAGCGCCCTGATCGACAACCGCTACAAGCTCCTGCGTCAGCTGGGCGCCGGCGGGATGGGCGTGGTCTGGGAGGCCGAGCACACCGGCGTCGGCCGGCGGGTCGCCGTGAAGCTCCTCCACAAGGAGCTGCTCACCAAGGAGAGCTCGCTCCTCGGCCGGCTGCAGCGGGAGGCGCGCCTGGCCGGCTCGCTCGAGAGCCCGCACATCGCCGCGGTGCTCGACACCGGCGTCGACCCCGGCACGGGCTCGCCGTACCTGGTGATGGAGTACCTCGTCGGGGAAGACCTGCAGACGCTGATCGCGCGCGCGGGCCGCCTGCCTCACGAGCTCGCGCTGCGCATCGCGGCGCAAGCGTGCCTCGGCCTGAAGAAGGCACACGAGGCCAACATCATCCACCGCGACGTGAAGCCCGCGAACATGTTCCTCGCGCGGCGCGACGGCGAGGTGACCGTGAAGATCCTCGACTTCGGCATCGCCAAGCTCCGCGCGGACGAGCTCACCTCGCTCGAGCAAGCGAGCCTGACGCGGACCGGGTCGCTCATCGGCTCGCCGCTCTTCATGTCGCCGGAGCAAGCCCGGGGAATGAAGACGATCGATCAGCGCGCGGACGTGTGGTCGATGGGCGTCGTCCTCTTCAACATGCTTACCGGGCGGACGCCCTACGACAGCATCGACGCGCTCGGCGAGCTCATCCTCGCGATCTGCTCCACGGCGTCGCCTTCGGTCCGTGATTTCGCGCCGGAGGTGCCGATCTCGGTCGCAGAGATCGTGCAGCGCGCGCTGCAGATCTCTCCCGACATGCGCTACCAGACCGTCGCCGAGATGTACGATGCGATCGCCGCCGCGATCGAGGGCCCCCGCACGATCTCGGCCGCGCAGCTCGACGAGTACCCGGAGCCCCCGCCCGGCAGCCGACGCTTCTTGCCCGCGACGCCCGCAGGTCCGTCGGGCACGGCCATGCTCCCGTCGTCGGTGCCACCTCCCGACAGCCGCGAGGGCTCCAACCCGGTCACGCCCGGCTCGATCTCGATGACGATCAGCGAGCCGAGCCTGGCCGGCTCGACCCGAACGGGCCGGCCTTCTTCGGGGCTCACGCCCGTCCCGCCGCCCGAGAGCGTTCCGCCTCCAGCCGCCGACCCCTCGAGGCTCGTCACCACGGCCGCCTCACGCAAGGACACGCCGGCGGAGACCACCTCGAAGAGCTCGACCCCGAAGCTCGTCGCTGCAGCGCTCGCGGTGTCGGTGGGCGCACTGGGCGCGTGGCTGCTCTTGTCGGGAGGCACCGGCGGCGCCGCCGCAAACGCCAACGTCATCGGCCCGGCTGGGAGTCCGCCGCCCTCGACCTCGGAGCCCCGCCAGGGCTCGCCCACCGCGACGACCTCTCCTGCCATCGGCACGGCCGAGGTCGTGGCATCGGCGGAGGTGACGCCGCTCGCGTCCTCCCCCGCGAACACCGCCACCGCTGCCCCGACCGCCAGCGCCGCCCCGACCGGCGCCCCTCCTGCCCCCGCCAAGCCGACCACCATCACCGGGAAGCCGGCCGCGACGGGGCACCCCACCGCCAAGCCAGTGGACACGAGCGGCTTCGGCGATCGAAAGTAGGCCGATGCGATCTTGCCGTCCGATCCACCTGGCCGGCCTGGCCGGGCTCCTGGCGGCCGTGTGCCTGGGTCCCCAGGGTGCTCGCGCCCAGAGCGCCAACGACAAGGCGGCAGCCGAGGCCCTGTTCGACGAGGGCAAGAAGCTGCTCGACCAGAACCGCACCGCGGAGGCATGCCAGCGGTTCGAGGCGAGCCAGAAGCTCGACGCGGGCGTCGGGACGCTGCTCTTCCTGGCGGACTGCTACGAGCGAACCGATCGGTTCGCGAGCGCGTGGGCCACGTTCCGGGAAGCGGCCGCGATGGCGAAGACCGCGGCGGACGACAAACGCGAGAAGATCGCGCGCGGCCGCGCGGACTCGCTCGAAGGCAAGCTCTTCAAGCTGACCGTCGCCGCGCAGGAGCCCCCGCCCGGCCTGGTGATCAAGCGGGACGGCGAGACGCTCGCGCAGTCGGTGTGGGGAGTCGCCCTCCCCGTCGACGCCGGCTCGCACACGATCGAGGCCAGCGCCCCCGGCTACGTGGCCTTCACCCGAAAGCTCGACGTCCCCAAGACGAGCGGCGCGGAGACCGTCGTGATCCCCAAGCTCGAGAAGGACACGACGCCGCCGCCGATCACGACGACACCGCCCACTGCGTCCCCGCCGGTCGCGCCGCCGCCCCAACCACCGCCGCCGCCTCCGCACGAAGAGCGCGGCAACGGTCTGCTGATCGGCGGCCTGGTGGTGGGCGGGCTGGGTGTGGTCGGCCTCGCCGTCACCGGCGCGCTCGCCGGGGTGGCGACCTCCAAATACGCCGAGGGGGACGACTCGTGCGAGGGCACGGTCTGCAGCGACCCCGACGCCGTTCAGTCGGCGAACGACGCGCGGCAGCTCGGCGACGTCGCGACGGGCACCTTCATCGCGGGCCTCGGCTTGGCCGCGGTCGGTGCGACCCTCGTCATCGTCCATTTCGCGACCGCGCCCGACGAGGGTGCCGCGGTCCAGGTGGGCTTCACCGGCGCCCCGGACGGCGCCCGATTCGGAATGTGGGGACGATTCTGATGCGTGCTCGGTTGTCCGTCCTGGTGCTCCTCTCGGCGTGCAATGGTGTGCTGGGGCTCGAAGAGCGCACGTTCGATGTCTGCACCCAATACTGCGACGCGATCCAGAACAGCTGTGTCCAGGCGAACGCCCAATACCAGGACGACGCGACCTGCCGCGCGACGTGCGCCCTGTTCGAAGCCGGAGACGCGGATGACCCGACGGGGAACACGATCGCGTGCCGATTCGATCAGCTGAAGAAGGCCGAGGAGGCCGGGACGCTGGACGAGATCTGTCCGGCGGCGGGGCCGGGCGGCTTCAACCGGAGCAGCCTCCAGGTCTGCGGGAACCGGTGCGAGACCTACTGCTCGCTCATGAAGACCACGTGCGACGGGAAGTCACCGGTCGCCGATCTCGACGACGAGTCGTGCCGCTCGCTCTGCGGTGACGTGCGGGACAACCCCGCCTACGATCCGACAAACAGCGACGTGAAGGATCACGACGACTCGATCCAGTGCCGGCTCTGGCACCTCTCGGTCGCGTCGACCGCGCCCGATCCGCACTGCTCCCACGCGGACGGAGCGACGAAGTGCGACGGCAATCTCTCGAGCTCGAGCGCGACGACCTCGAGCGCGAGCTCCAGCGCCAGCACCGGCACCGGCGGTGGTGTCGGTGGTGGCGGCGGCGGCTCGTAGCCCGATCAGCTCTTCCTGAACTCTGCAGCGAACGCGTCGACCTCGGTCCGCAAGGTGTCGGCGTGCCCCGAGAGCGTGCCCGCCGCAGCGAAGAGGCGGGACGCCTCCTGGCACGTGTGCCGCGACGACTCGACGATGACGGAGACGCTCCGGACCACCGTGTTCATCTCGCTCGCGGACTGCTCCACGGTGCCGGCGATGTCCTGGGTGGCGGCGCCCTGCTCGTGGACGGCGGACGCGATGACCGTCGCCGCGTTGCTGACCTCGTCCACCACGGAGGCGATCCCTTGCACCGCCTCGACGGCGCCCGATACGGCGCCGCGGATGGTGGTGACCTGCTTGTCGATGTCCTCGGTCGCCCGCGCGGTCTGAGACGCGAGGCGCTTCACCTCGGAGGCGACGACGGAGAACCCTCGCCCGGCGTCACCGGCACGCGCGGCCTCGATCGTGGCGTTCAGGGCGAGGAAGTTGGTCTGCGTCGCGATGTCGTTGATGAGCTTGACGACGAGGCCGATCTGGCCGGCCGAGGTCTCGAGCGCGCCGAAGGACGTCTGCGCGCTGTGAACGCGCTCGGAGGCCGTGTGCGCCATCTTGCTCGCCGTCTGGGCCTGCCTGCCGATCTCGCGGATCGATGCGCCGAGCTGCTCGGCGGCCGCTGCGACGGACTGGATGCGGTTCTGCGTGTTCGTCGCCGCGTCGGAGCTCGCTTCCGCTTGCCCGATCGTCGACTCGGCGCGCTCGGCCAGCCCCTCCGCGGACGCGCGCATCGTCGTCGCCTGGGTCGCGACGAGATCCGCGACCGCCTTCACGCGCTCTTCGAGCTGCTGAGCCATGGCCTTCTGCCGCGCCTTGAGCGCGTCGAGCTCCTTCGATCGCTCCGCCATACGCGTGCTGGCGCGGTTCACGATCGTCGCGGCGCGCAGGTAGCTGCCCCGCATGCCGCGCGTGACGATGCGCCGGTAGAACTTGCCCTCCGAGACGTGATCGAGCGACGCGGCCGCCTCACGCGCGAACGCGTCCGAGAGATCGAGGAGGTGGTTGATGCTGTGGCAGAGCTCGGCGAGCGGGCCGTCGGGAGGGATGTTCAGCAGTCGCGGCTCGAGGTTCCCGTCGGCCGCGGCGCGACAGACGGCCGTCGCGCGAGCGATCTCCCCGTCGAGCTCGGACACGGAGCGGAGCTTCGCCGCCGCCATGGGCGGCGAGCTGCCTTGCGCGCCGTCAATCAGCGAGGGCTCCCTTGGTTCAAATGGCGAAGACGAGCTCATCATAGGTCGTTCCCTGTTCTTGGAGGAACCGAGTCAGGAAGGCGACGCCAGCTTGCACCGCGTCCTTCTTGCTCGCGTGTTTCGCCTCTTCCTTCAGGAGGGCGGCATAGACGGGCCTGACGGCGTCGATCGCGCTCGGCATGGGGACCCGCCGGTTCGAGTGGAAGCCGACGATCCGGCCCGCGTCGTCGAAAGTCGGGGTCACGTGCGCGAACACCCAATAGAACGCGCCGTCCTTCGCTTGGTTCACGACGTAGGCGAAGATCTCTCGCCCCGCGAACAGCGTATCCCAGAGGAGCTGGAACACGGACCGCGGCATGTCCGGGTGGCGAATGATGCTGTGGGGCGCGCCGAGGATCTCGTTCTCCTCGTATTTCGCCACGTTCAAGAACGTCTGGTTTGCGTAGGTGATCTTCCCGGTCGTGTCGGTCTTGCTGACGATGATCTCGTCCTCGGGGAAGCTACGCTCGATTCCCGAGGAGACGACGGCGATGGCCATGAGGCTCTCCTTGCCTGGCCACGTGTGCACGGGCCGTGCCCGCGCGCGGCGCGTGAAAAGCGGAGCAAAAGCAGGCGCGCCTCGTCGCCGGAAAGCCGGCCGCTTGGCGGTCCGTCAAATCGATGACACACGTTCTCCTCGGTCGGCGCGCCTGATATCCCAGGGCTGTGAAGCTCCTCGCGCCCACTCCTCCGCCTTACGATCCGCTCAGCTGGGTGAAGCGCCCGCTCGGCGAGCGCGGGCGAATGGTCTGCGAGGCGTGGGCCCTGCAGGGGTACGGAACCCCGCCCGCGGTGTTCGGGGTCTACCTCGTGAAGATCCTCGCCTACGTCGGCGCGTGGATCGGCTTCACGACGCTCTCGCTCGGCGTGCCTGTCGCGGGCATCGGGTCCTGGTGGCTCAGCCCCGCTGCGTTCCAGAAGGCGATCCTCTGGAGCATGCTCTTCGAGGGGATGGGGCTCGGCTGCGGGAGCGGTCCGCTGACGGGGCGTTACTTTCCGCCGATCGGCGGCGTCCTGCATTTCCTCCGCCCGGGGACCACGAAGCTCCCCGTGTTCCCGAGCGCGCCCGTCCTCGGCGGCTCACGTCGGACATGGCTCGACGTGGCGCTCTACGGGGCAATCGTCGCGCTCGTCCTCCGCGCGCTCCTCGCCCCAGTGATCGACGCCTCCCACCTCGTCCCGCTCGCCGTCTTGATCCCGCTCCTCGGTCTCGCCGACAAGACGACGTTCCTCGCCTTCCGAGCCGAGCACTATTGGACGACGATCGTCGTGTTCACGCTCACGCAGGACTTCGTCGCGGGCGCGAAGGCCGTGCAGCTCGCGCTCTGGTTCTGGGCCGGCGTCTCCAAGCTGAACCACCATTTCCCGACCGTCATCTGCGTCATGACCTCCAATGGTCCCCTCTGGCGCATCCCGGCCATCCGCAAGGCGATGTACCGGAGCTTCCCGGACGATCTCCGCCCGTCGCGGCTCGCCGTCTTTCTGGCGCACGCAGGCGCCGCGCTCGAGTTCGGCACGCCGCTCGTGCTCGCGTTCGCGCCGGGTGGGTGGTCGCTCACGCTCGGGATCGCGCTCATGCTCGCGCTCCACACGTACATCACGAGCAACGTCCCCATGGGCGTGCCGCTCGAGTGGAACGTCATGGTCGTGTACGGCGGCTTCGCGCTCTTCTGGGCTCACCCTGACGTCACGGCGCTCGACGTCGGCTCCCTTCCCCTCGCGATCTTCCTGGCTGTCATGCTCGTCGGCGTGCCGCTGCTCGGCAACCTCCGGCCGGGTGCGGTCTCGTTCTTGTGCGCGATGCGCTACTACGCAGGCAACTGGGCCTACGGCGTGTGGCTCTTCCGCGGCGAGTCGTTCCGCAAGCTCGACAAGCTCACCAAGGCCGCGCCTTGGGTCTACGACCAGCTGGCGCGCTTCTACGACAAGTCGACCGCGGTCGGTCTGGTCGGCAAGGTGCTCGCGTTCCGCCTCATGCACCTCCACGGCCGCGCCTTGCCCGTGCTCATCCCCAAGGCCGTGGAGAAGCTCGAGGACTACGAGTACCTCGACGGAGAGATCGTCGCGGGCATGGTCCTCGGCTGGAACTTCGGCGACGGCCATCTGCACGACGAGCAGCTGCTGAAGAACGTCCAGGAGCAGTGTGGCTTCGCGCCCGGTGAGCTCCGTTGCATCTTCGTCGAGGCGCAGCCGCTCTTCGGCGACCGGATGGGCTACCGCATCCACGACGCGTGTGACGGGCTCATCGAGAGCGGAGAGCTCACGGTCGCCGAGATGCGCGAGCGGCAGCCGTGGGCGGCGACCGCCGCGGTCCGAGGCTGACGGACGACGCGAGCGCGCTCCCGCTCGTCGCGGGTTCAGATCCCGAGGAGCTCGCGCGCGACGCGCGCGATGTGCTCGACGTGAGCGACGAGCCCGTGATCCCCGTCTGCGATCTCCTCGTAACGCGACCCCGGGGCGAGCCGGCCGCTCTCGACCCATCCGTTCCACGCTTCGCGGACGATCTCACAGGGAACGGTCTCGTCACGCCGCCCCATCACCACCACGACGCGCTGGCTCGGCGCCTCGTCCGCCCGGATCGCGGCCATTTCGTAGAAAAACGCGCGATGCACCGGGATCTCGCGGCCCTCGGCGAAATGATGGAACGGCACGGGCCCCTCGCCGGGTGGGAGCCGCGACGCCCAGCGCTGGGCGAAGCCGAGGGCGGGCGCGACGAGCAGGAGCGGCGCACCGATCGAGGCTCGCGACGCGGCCGCGAGCGCGACGAGCGCGCCGAGCGAGCTGCCGAGGACGACGTCTGGCTTCGAGGCTGCCGCGACCTCGATCGCCCGCTCGACCATCCTCTCGAAGCTGAGCTCGGCGAAGCTCGGCAGGTTGAGGTCGGGCACGACCATCGAGGCGGCGGGCTCGAGCGCGGAGCCGAGCGCGCGCGCCTTGGCCGCGCCCGGCGACGACGCGAAGCCGTGGAGGTAGAGGAGCGTCGGCATGAAGGGGCTCAGCCTACCATCGCTCCTCCGCGCTCGGAGTCAGGCGGCTCGGCGACCGCGGCTGGCCAGCGCAATCGCGACGCCCGCGATCACGAGCCAGCCGGCGGAGCCGGCTCGACCGGTCGCGCTGCAGCCGGAGCTGTTGTCGTCGGCGCTCCCGCCCGCGCCCGAGGAGGTGTCGTCATCGCAGGTGAGGACGCTCGCGTCGCTCTCGTCGGGGATGCAGACGCCCGGATCACCGTCGCCGCGGGTGCAGTCATCACCCTCGTCGAGGCTCGCGCAGGCGGCCTTGTCCGCGTCATCCGCGGCGGCAGGCAGAGCTGCAAAGAGAGAAGCGCTGGCGAGAAGAACACCGAAGAGCTTGGAGAACGTCATGGGTGGCGACTCCTACAGAAATCGTGCCAGAACACCTGGCGTTCGTGATGACCGCCTCCGCCGCCCGGCGGCCCGCCGTCGCGGCGAGAGGGCGGGCAGGTGAGCAACTCTTGGCCGGCGGTCGCCGGCAAATCGTTGCTCGAACGGAGCCTTTGCCGACGGCGAGCGGCCGCCAACAGGCGGGAAGACCGGTCTCTCCTGCTCGGCACGCACCGTGCTGTGGGGGAGGCCATGACGCGTTTCTCCCAATCTTTCCTCGGTGCTCTCTCCTTCTTCTCGATCCTGTCGCTCGCGGCCTGCGGGGTGGACGCGCCCACCGGCGATCAGTCCGGCGCGCTCGGCAGCGGCCTCTCCTGCGACGTCGACGACGACTGCCTCGCAGGCGAGGAGTGCGACGACAACGTGTGCAAGCTCCACGGCGGTGACGACGCGAGCGACGACAACGGCGCCGGCGGCGACGGCAGCGCCTCGAGCTCCAGCGGCGGCGCCTGCGTCACCGACGTCGACTGCGCCGGCGGCGAAGAGTGCGAGGACGGCCTCTGCAAGCCCCACGGCGGCGGGGTCGACGACAACGGCGCCGGCGGCGACGACAACGGCGCCGGCGGCGACGACAGCGCCTCGAGCTCCAGCTCCAGCGGCGGCGGCGCCTGCATGACCGACGCCGACTGCGCCGGCGGCGAGGAGTGCGAGGACGGCCTCTGCAAGCCGCACGGCGGCGCCTGAGCGGCGCTGTATCGAGGTACGAGGCGGGCTACTCGTCGTCGAGCTTCATCTTGGAGAGCTTGTAGACGAGGGTCCGCCGCGGCAAGCCGAGGATCTCCGCTGCGCGCGTGCGGTTTCCCCCCGCCGCGCGCAGCGCCTCGAGGATGCGCTCGCGCTCGAAGTCCTTCACGGTGGCGCGCACGTCACCCGACGCTGGCCGCGGCGGCGCGCCGGAAGCAGCGTCGACGATGGTGGCGGGCAGGTGCTCGACGGTGATGACACCGCTGTCGGCGAACGCGACGGCGCGCTCGAGCACGTGACGGAGCTCGCGAACGTTCCCCGGCCAGCCGTAAGACTCGAGCGCGGCGAGCGCCGCCGGGTCGAGCGCGGGCGTCCTGCCCCCGGCGGCGAGCGTGCCGAGCAGGCTGCTGGCCAGCGGGCCGATCTCGCCGTGACGATCCCGCAGGGGCGGGAGCGAGATTGTCGCGCCGTTCAAGCGGAAGAGTAGATCCTGACGGAACCGTTTCTCTTTCGCCAGGGCCATCAGGTCCTGGTGGGTGGCCGCGACGACCCGCAGGTCCACCTTGCGTTCGGTGGTGGCGCCGACGCGCCGGACCGTCAGATCCTCGAGCACGCGCAAGAGCTTGGCCTGGAGCGGCAGGGAGAGCTCGCCGATCTCGTCGAGGAACAACGTGCCCTTGTCCGCGGTCTCGATGAGGCCGGCCTTCGCGGTCTGCGCGCCGGAGAACGCGCCGCGCTCGTGGCCGAAGAGCTCGCTCTCGATCAGGTTCTCCGGAAGCGCGGCGGTGTTGACGGCGACGAGCGGCCCCGTCCGGCCGCTCAGGCGGTGCAGCTCGCGCGCGACGACCTCCTTGCCGGTCCCGGTCTCGCCCGTCACGAGGACGCTGATCGGGCGCGGCGCGATCTTCCGCAGGTCGTGGTGGATCTTGCGAAGGGACGCGTATTGGAACGCCGGCGGCGTGTCGGGCGCACCGGCGCCTTCGTCTGCCTGCCTGCCGGCGAGCTCGCGAAGGAGCGCGGGCACCACGTTCCCCGACGCGCCCTCGCGCACGGCCTGCTTGGCCACGGCGGCGCCGCGCGCGGCGAGCGCGCCGACGAGCCAGCCGACCAGGCTCGCGTCCGGCAGGGCCGCGACGAGGGTCGAGTCGTCCACCAGGGCCACCCGAGACGCGATCGGAAGCTGCGCAAGCGTGTCGAAGACGGCCCGGCCGGCGTTCAGCGGCGACGAGAGCTCGAGCGCCACGAGCGCGGTGGGCTCTCCGGCGCGCAACGCGAGCTCCGACTCCAGCACGCCGAGGAGGAGCAGCGGCCGCGCCACGCTCGGCAGGCTCGAGAGGCGGAGCAACGAGAAGCGAACGTCCCCCGCGACGAGCTCGGCGCCGAGCGGCAAGGGCACGGGGGCCTCTCCGACGGGCGATCGCCCGAGCAGCGTCCCGTTGCGCGAGCCGAGATCGCGCACGGTGGCGGCCTCTCCGTCGACCTCCACCGCGAGATGGAGCCTCGAGAGCGAGGGGCTGGCGATCGGGAGCTCGGCCTGCGCGTCCCGCCCGACGCGGATCGCGCCGGCGCGCGGCAAGACCACGACGAACGCGTCGAAGCCCTCGCGCGCGACCGAGAGGCCGAGCGCAGGCGAGCCGTCCGCGAGGACGTAGGCTCTGTCGACGGTCTCGTCCGAGGCGCGCCTGGACATGGGAGGCGCGATCATAGTGAAGTTTTGCGAGCGGGGTGGGGGCTGCCGAAGGCGACCGCCTCTCAGGGGCAGGAGGCGCCTGCCGCGAGCGTCACGGCGAAGGTCGTCGGTTGCGAGAGGTCGAAGGCACACGAGCTCGACGGTTGGCAGAGCGCGTTGCCCCACTCGACCACCACGGGGTCGCCCTTCAGCTCGCCGTCGGCGCACTCGGCGCGAAGCAACACGGGTCCGACGGGGATACACTGGGTCGCGATTCCGCCGGCCGACCAGTCCACGTCGAGGCCCCCCTCGAGCTTGACGTCGACAGCGGCGTTCACGTTGACCGTGAGGTCGACGCAGCCACCTGCCGTCCCCGTCGACCCGGTGCCCGTGCTGGTCGTGGTCGTGCCGGTCGTTGTCGATCCGGTGCCTCCGCCCGCGCCCCCTTCACACGTCTCTTCGTCGCAGAGGTCGGCGGTGCCGATCACCTCGGCGCACCCGAGCAGAGCCAGGATCATCGAAGCCGGAAGGAGGATTGTTCGTTTCACCACGTCGCCTCGAAAGCAAGGGATGTACCGCGAAGGCGCGCTTGCACCTTCGCTGGCCCGGAGCTCTGCGTCGCCAAATCGATCGCGAGGCCGATTCCGCCCGCGGCGACGGCGACGCCGCCGACGACGAACCCGATCGTCGAGGTCGTGGTGAGCGCGCGGTTCAGCGCGAGCTCGTCTTGCCACTCCGCCGGGCATCGGTTGTTCGGGCAACCGTCCTGGAGATCACCTGCTTGGCTCCACGCGATCGAGCCGGTCACCACGCCCAAGAGGAGGCCCACGCCGCCTGCGGTGAAGAGGACCGGCACCACGGGATTGACGCCGTCTTCTTCGGGCTCCGTCGTGGGCGGCGGCAGCACGACCTTGCGGGGTGGAGGATCGGGTCGCTCGAATGGCGGGACGATCGGCGGTTGCTCGGGCTCGGGAGGCGCCGGGAGCGCGAGCTCCACGTTCTGGCGGGCGCCCTCGAGGATCGAAAACGTGGAAGAGGTGGCTCGCTCGCCGCTTCGAGCGGTGGCGACATGGTCACCGGGGTCGACCGGCAGCTCCTTGCCGAGCAACTCTTTGCTCACGGGCTTGCCGTCGACGGCAACTTCTGGCTCAGCCGCGCCCGCGGTGCCCGACGCCGGATCCACGAGGGTGACGACGACGCGAGGGATGCGCGCCGCGAGCGCCGTCGCGAGATCCGCGGCGTCTTTTCGCGCGGTCTTGCTCTTCTGCGTCTCCGTCGCCGTGACCGGCATCTCCGCGGTCGACAGCGCGAGCGCTTGCGCGTCGAGGAGCTTGCCCTGCCCCGCGAGGGCGCGCGCGAGATCGAGGCGCGTCACGGGCGTGGGCGCGAGATCGTGAGCGAGCCTGTATTTCTCGAGCGCCTCGGCGTGTTTGCCCTCCTTCGTCAGCTTTCGCGCTTCGGCGTAGACACGTTTCGCCTCGTCGCGGTCCTTCGGGCTCGGTTCGCCGGCCCACACCGGCTGCGAGCCCAGGGCACAGACGAGCGACAGGAGCGCCGCGAGCCAGATCCGAAGGCGGGCAGCTCTCGGGCTATTCGATCGCGTTTTCATCGATGACCTCTGTCCCCGTCGGGACTGGTCGAGAGGAGCCAGGCTTCTTGCCACCTCCGGACCTCGGCGGCCTTTGCACGGGCAGTGCCGATGGCGCCGGAGCCGGGTCCGAGGAGGCGGACGCGACGGGCGCGGCGCTCGTGGACGCAGCGGGTGTGATCTGCGGCGCCGACGAAACAGCCGGAGGAGGTGATCCAGCGGGCTCCGCCTGGGTGGACGACGCGGGAGCGCGCGGGCCCGGCGCGGCAGGCTCCGGGGCGCGCGAGGTCCACCAGAGCGCGAGGGGCACGACGAGGACCATCGCGCCGGCGACGAACGGCCAGAGCGGCCGGCGATCGATCGGGAGCTCGATCGTGCCCGTCCCCGGGCTCGCGCGGAGCTCGATCGTGGAGCTGACGGCGCGCTCGACCGAGTGGCCCTGCGTCTCGTCGCCGAGACCACCTCGACCAGCTTCGGGCTCGGGGCTCTCCGGTCGTGCGGCGCCCGGCGGAGCGCTCGGAGCCCCGAGGGTGGTCGAGACACGAGAGTGGAAGAACGGCTTGAAGAGCGTGGCGACGTCGGTCGCCGACGTCTCGAGCTCGCTCTCGATGAGCGCCTCCTCGATGGCTTCCTTCAGCTCGAGCGCCGTTGCGTAACGAAGATCGCGGTCCTTCTCGAGCGTCTTGGCGACCACGCGCCGCAGCGGCTCGGGCACGGCTCCGGAGAGCGGCGGCACGGGGGTGGGGCTGATGAGCGCGGCGAGGCGGCCCAGATCGCTCGCCCCCTCACACGGCGGCCTGCCTTCGATGAGCTCGTAAGCGACCGCGCCGATGGCCCAGACGTCCGCGCGACGATCGACCTCCTCCGAGCGGGCCTGCTCGGGCGCCATGAAGCTGATCTTGCCCTTGATGAAGCCGGTGGTCGTGTCGGCGGCGAGGCGCTCCTTCGCCTTCGCGATGCCGAAGTCGATCAGCTTGGCGTTGCCGTGCCGAGAGACGAGGATGTTCTGCGGCGAGATGTCCCGGTGCACGAGCTGGAGCGGCGCGCCGTCTTGCGACAGCTCGTGCGCGACGTGGAGCCCCGCGCAGGTGTCCGCGAGGACGCGGAAGACACCTCGCACCGGCAAGCTCTTCTCCGCGCCTTCTGCGCGCACCCGCAGGTCGTCGAGGGAGTCGCCGTCGACGAGCTCCATGACGATGTAGAGCGATCGCGGGTCTTCGCCTACCTCCCAGATCTGCGCGACGTTGGGGTGCTGGATGCGCGCGACGAGGCGAGCTTCGTCGAGGAGCATGTCCTGGAAGCGCTTCTGGCTCGCGCGGCCGGGGCGCATCACCTTGATCGCCGCCTCGCGCTCGAAGCCGCCCGGTCCGACCGTCTTCGCGCGCCACACGGACGCGAAGCCGCCGCCACCGATGACCTTCACGAGCTCGTAGCGGCCGAGCCGGTCTCCGGAGTCGAAGCTTTCGGTCAGGGCGCCTCCGCGGGGAGGGCCGCGACCCGGTACGAGCGCCTCAAAGCAGAGGCAATTTGGTCCATCCTGGCTTCCGAAGCAACCGAAGGCGATACCATCGGCGGCCTCATGCCCAAGGCTCCTGCCACCGTCTTCGCCGGGCTCGGAACCACGATCTTCGAGAGCATGTCTCGCCTCGCGGAGACCCACCGCGCGATCAACCTGGGGCAAGGCTTCCCCGATGAGGGCGGCCCATCCGGCGTCGTCGAGGAAGCGCGCTCCTTCTTGCTCGCGGGCAACAACCAGTATCCGCCGATGGCCGGGCTGGTCACGCTGCGTGAGGCGATCGCCCGCCACGAAGATCGTTGTTACGGCCTCGCGCGCGATCCCAAGACCGACGTGCTCGTCACCTCCGGCGCGACCGAGGCGCTGGCGTCCGCGCTCCTGGGCTTCGTGTCACCCGGGGACGAGGTCATCGTCTTCGAGCCGCTCTACGACTCCTACGTCCCCATCATCCGGCGCGCGGGCGGCGTGCCCGTCCCGGTGCGCCTCGAGCCGCCGAGCTTCCGGCTCGATCCTGCGGCGCTCGCGCGCGCCGTCAGCGAACGGACACGTGTCATCCTGATCAACGATCCGATGAACCCCGCGGCGAAGGCCTTCGATCGGGCGGAGCTCGAGGCCGTCGTTCGTGTCGCCGACTCGGCCGACGCCATCATCTTGTGCGACGAGGTCTACGAGCACCTCGTCTACGGTCGAGAGCACGTCCCCATCGCGACGTTGCCCGGCGCCGGAGACCGAACGCTCAAGGTCGGCTCGGCCGGGAAGATCTTCTCCATGACCGGCTGGAAGGTCGGCTGGCTCACCGGTCCCGCCGCGCTCGTCTCGGTCGTCGCGCGCGCCCACCAATACCTCACCTTCACCACGCCGCCGAACCTCCAGGCCGGCGTCGCGTGGGGCCTCGACAACGCGAGCGCCTGGGTCGACGAGCTGACGCGCACCCTCGGAGAGAAACGCGACAAGTTCGCGGCCGGGCTCACGAAGCTCGGGATGAGCGTCTTGCCCACGACGGGGACCTACTTCCTCAACGTCTCGCTCCACGGCACCGAATGGGCAGGCCGCGACGCGGAGTATTGCCGGCATCTGACCGAGCACCGCGGCGTCGCAGCCATCCCCCTCAGCGCGTTCTACGTCGGCGAGCCGGTTCGCGACGTCGTGCGGTTCTGCTTCGCGAAGCGCTACGAGGTCCTCGACGGCGCGCTCGCGCGGCTCGCGCATGCGGCGCGATGAGCCTCCCGTCCCCGCCCCGGTGACGCGCCCCGATCGATCGGCTACCTCCAGGCTCGTGCGCAGGCTCTCGTCTGGTTGCTCGTGGCTGGGCGCGACGGCGGTCTTGCTCGTCGCAGGCCGGGCGACCGCGCTCGAGCCCGGCGTGGCCGATGGCGAGCGCCTCATCACGGTGGTCATCGAGGGAACGCAGGGTTGTGATGACCGTGTCGTCTTCGACGCGGAGCTCGCCCGACTCCTGGGCGACGCGGCGACGCGCGGCACACGCCTCGACGGGCGCGCCCGGATCGATCGGACGGCAGACGACGTCTTCCGTCTCCGCCTCGCGCTCGAGCAGGCGGGGAGCAAAAGCGAGCGCACCCTCGACGGAGACTGCGTCACGTTGCTCCAGACCGCGGCGCTCCTCGTCGCCATCACCCACGATCCGAGCGCGGTCGTGGAGCGTCGCGCGATCGGCGCCCCGGAGGCGCCTGCCCCCACCCCTCCCCCGGTGCAGCCGTTCGTGCCCGTCGCACCCGCCGCACCGGCGCCGCCCCCCGCGTTGCCTCCCTCGCTGTCGCCCGGCCTGCGTTGGGCCTGGGCGACCCCGGTGCCCCCGGCCGACCGCGACTCCATCCTGGGCTTCGTCGCGCGCGCCGGTCCGCTGTTCGGGGTGGGGGATCTGCCCGGTCCCCACGCCGGGGTCGCGGTGGGCGCGGGGCTTCGGATCGACGCGTACCGCGTCGAGGGCGCGTTCGAGATCGGCGCCGGCTCGAGCCAGACGGTGGACGCACGGCCGGACGCCGGGGCCGACTTCCTCCGGCTCGCGGGCGTGCTCCGCGGCTGCCGCGTGCTCGTCCCTCTGGACGGCGGAGCGTGGCCGAGAAAGACGCTCGATCTCGACCTGAGCGGCTGTGTGGGGCTCGAGCTCGGCACGCTCTCGGGGGAGGGGTTCGGCGTCGACGCCCCCGAGCGTGGCTCGGCCTTCTGGGCCGCGCCGCGGGTCGACCTCCGGGTCGGGCTCGGGGTCGTCGGTCCGCTCGGGATCGCCGCCGACGTCGGGGTCGCCGTCCCCCTGGATCCGAGGCGATACGTGCTCCGCGGAGGAACGAACGACGAGCTTCTCGTCGTCCACGAGCCGTCGGTCGTCGCCGGCCGAGCGGGGCTCCTGGTCGAGCTGGAGCTCTGATTCGATGGGGGCCTGCGCTTTTCGTCGCGGGTCGGGCCGCGGACGGACACCTAGAATCGGATGACCGTGCTCACCGCGACCCCGGACGAGGCCGCCGTGCCCGACGCCAGCGCGGCCTCGGGCACCCGGGCGTCGTTCGAGGCGCTCTACGACGAGCACGTGGACAGGATCTACCGTTCGCTGAGGCGCTTCGGGGTCGCCGAGTCGTCGCTCGATGACGCCGTCCAGGAGGTCTTCGTCACCGCCTATCGGCGGCTCGACGCGTTCGAAGGCCGGAGCAGCCTCTCGACGTGGCTGTGTGGCATCGCGCTTCACGTCGCGCGCTCTCACCGCCGCCACGCGCGGCGGCACCCCGAGACCCCGACCGAAGACCCGTCGGTCCTCGACGGTCCGAGCGAAGGGAGCCTCGAGCGAACGCTCGAAGACGCCGAGGCCGTCCGGATCCTCGCGGGGTTGCTCGACGAGCTCGACGACGACAAACGCGAGGCCTTCGTGCTCTCGGAGCTCGAGCAGCTCTCCGCGCCGGAGATCGCCGCGTCGCTCGGCATCAACGTGAACACCGCCTACGCCCGGATCCGCGCGGCGCGCGCGGCATTCGAGCAAGCAGTCTCGCGCCACCGTGCGCGTGATCGTTGGAGGCTGGGATGAGCCTGAGCCGCGAAGCACAATTTTTGGTGGACGCCGCGCGCCGCGAGCAGCGCGGTCCGAGCGATGCGCAGAGAGCGCGCTGGCGCCGCGGGGTGATGGCGGCGATCGGCACAGGCACGGTCGCGGGCGCGACGACGACGAGCGCCGCGGCGGCGACCACCGTGGCGGTGAGCGCCAAGATCGGGCTCACCACGAAGGTCGGCCTCGGCCTGTTCGCGCTCGCCGTCGCGGGAGGCGGCGCCGTCCTCCTGCGCACGAGCGACGAGAGCGGCGCGCCCCACCGCTCCGTGCCGGCGCAGGTCGGGAGCGCCGCCCCCCAGACCGACCGCCTCGTTCAGCCGCCTGTCGCGACGGGAGCCCCCGTCGCGACGACGGCCGTGAGCGCCGCCCCTGCGCCCCCGCCCACGGTGTCCGCCGACGCGGCGAACGCCCCCGTCGCGCGGCCGAGCGCGCGTGCCCCATCGGTTGCTTCGTCGGTCGCCACGTCGGGGAACGACCTGGCCGAAGAGACCCGCTTGCTCGGCGAGGCGCAGGCCGCGCTCGGCGCCGGCCGCGCAGCCGATGCGCTCGCGGCGCTCGACGCACACGCCACGCGGTTTCCGAAGGGTGCGCTCGCGCTCGAGCGGCGCGCGCTCCGCGCCATGGCCCTCTGCGCGTCGGGCCGCGCCACGGAAGGACGCAGCGAAGCGGCGGCCATCGAGGCACAGATCCCCGGCTCACCGCTCGCGAAGCGCGTCGCCGAGACCTGTCGTTGAGCGACGCGCTCCCCGCTCGCGCTTCACTTTCGGTCACGGCTCCGACCTCCGGCGGTCACCCACTCTTCGAAGGCGGCTCCAACCAGGGGCGCCAACTTCACTTGGAGCAAACACGATGGATCTTCGACCCGCTCACCGCTCGATTTTCGGCGTCGTTCTCTTCGCTGCGCTGCCGCTCGTCACCGGAGCGTCGGGCGACGGCTGCGGCGGCGACGTGGTCGTCGGCTCCGACGAGCCCTGCAAGGTCGCGGGTTGCAGCGGCCAGCTGTGTGTCGAGCCGGACGACGAGGGTGCTTCCACCTGCGAGTGGAACGACGTCTACGCGTGTTACGACCAGTTCGGCACCTGCGAGCGGGCAGAAGACGGCACGTGCGGCTGGCGACCGACGGCAGAGCTCCAGGGCTGCATCGACGCCGGGGGCCCCGCCCCGGAGCCGAGCCCGTGTGTCGTGACCGGCTGCAGCGGTCAGCTCTGCGCCGACGAGCCGATGGCGAGCACCTGCGAGTGGACCGCCGCCTACGCGTGTTATGGCGACTACGGGATCTGCGAGCGCGACGCTGACGGCGTGTGCGGCTGGCGTCAGACCGAGGAGCTCACCGCGTGCCTCGCCGACCCGCGCGAGCCGGTCTCGGGCGCGTGCATCAAGAGCAGCGGGGATGCTTGCGAGAGCGACGCCGACTGCATCGGCGGGGGCTGCGGCGGCGAGCTCTGCTTCAACCCCAACGTCAGCTCGGGCGCCTCCACCTGCGAGTGCACCGCGCCGAGCCTCGGCTGCGGTTGCGTGCAGGGCCAGTGCACCTGGTTCGAGTGACCCGCAGCCGGCCCGCCGAGCGGTTCCGAAAACACGAACTTCGGATGGGCATCCCCGAGGTATGCGGGTTCGAGCTTCCGCTTTTCGGAAGCACCGGGGGCGTGAGGCGTCACGCGAACCGCAGGACGCCGTCGTCGATCTTGCCGCGCCCGAGCGCGAGCGTGTCGAGCACGTAGTTCTGGTAGACGCGCCAGGGGCGCTTCGAGCCCTGGCGCGGGATGTGCTCGATGGATCGCAGGACATAACCCGAGCTGAAATCGATGACGGGCTCGGGCGTGACGGTCGGGTCGTCTTGCACGGGGACGACCTTGGTCTGGCCGTGCTCCTCCATGTGGTTGAGGAGGCGGCTGACATATTTCCCCGTCAGGTCCGTCTTGAGCGTCCACGAGGCGTTCGTGTAGCCGATGGCGAAGGCGAGGTTGGGGACGTCGCTGAGCATCATGCCGCGGTAGACCATGGTGCTCTTCCCCTCCACCTTGCGCCCGTCCACCACGAGCTCCGCGCCGCCGAGGAACTTCAGGTTGAAGCCGGTCGCGGTCACGATGATGTCCGCCTCGAGCTCCGTGCCCGAAGCGAGCGCGATGCCCCTCTCCGTGAAGGTCTCGATCGTGTCGGTCACGACCGACGCCCTTCCCTCGCGGATCGCCTCGAACAGGTCTCCGTCCGGGACGGCGCAGAGGCGCTGGTTCCACGGGTCGTAGTGGGGCGTGAAGTGCTTCGCCGCGTCGACGCCCGGGCCGAGCTCCTTCTTGACCGCGCCGACGATCAGCCGCTTCGCGTGCTCCGGGAACCGGCGGCAGTAGTTGTAGAAGGCCATGCCGAGCGCGACGTTTTTCCAACGCGTGACGCGGAACGCGGCGCTCGCAGGGAACACCGACGAGATGGCCCGGGCGAGCGGATCTCGCTCGGGCCGCGACATGACGTAGGTCGGCGAGCGCTGGAGCATCGTCACGTGTGCGGCCGTCTTCGCCAGCTCCGGCACGAGCGTGACGGCGGTGGCGCCGCTCCCGATGATGACGACGCGTTTGCCCGCGTAGTCCAGATCTTCAGGCCAGTGCTGCGGATGAACGACGGGGCCGCCGAAGCGCTCACGGCCGGCGAAGTCCGGCGTGTAGCCCTTTTCGTATTCGTAGTAGCCGGCACACAAATAGAGGAAGCGGCACGTGCGCTGGCTCACCGCGCCGGTCGCGACGTCCTCCACGTCGACCGTCCACAGCGAGTCCTCGCTGGACCAGGACGCGCGAACGAGGCGCCTCTTGAACTCCATCTTCTCGTCGATCCCGAAGGTGCGCGCCGTCTCTTTCAGGTACGCGAGGATCGAAGGGCCGTCCGCGATGGCCTTCGGGTTCCTCCACGGGTGGAACTCGAAGCCGAAGGTGTACATGTCCGAGTCGGACCGGATGCCGGGATAGCGGAACAAGTCCCACGTCCCGCCGAGCCGCTCGCGAGCCTCGATGATCGTGAACGAGCGACGCGGGCTGAGTGTCTTCAGGTAGTAGGCGGCGCCGATCCCCGAGAGACCGGCGCCGACGATGAGCACATCGACCGAGGGAGACTTCATCGTGGCAGAGCGGTCAGGTCCAGATGACCTTCTCGCTCTTCTTGTACCAGTCTTCCGCGAGCTTGCCGTACTTGTCCTCGATGACCGCGCGCTTGACCTTCAAGGTCGGCGTGAGCGTGCCGTTTTCGATCGTCCAGGCATCTTTCGTAACGGCAATGAGCTCGAGCTGCTCGTGTTGATCGAGCTCGTTGTTGATGCGCTCCAGATGCTCCAGGAGCGATCTCTCGATCTCCGCCTTCGCGTCCCCGCCATCGAGCGCTTTGCGCGCCTGCTCGGAGAGCACGACCACCGCGTAGGGTTGCGGCATGCCGCTGCCTTGCACACACGCGAGCTCGAGCGTCTCGGTGGTGAGGAGCTTGTTCTCGATCGGCGCGGGCGCGACGTATTTGCCTTTGCTCGTCTTGAAGAGCTCTTTCACGCGACCCGTGATGCGCAAGAACCCCTCGGAGTCGATCGCGCCGCGATCGCCCGTCTTCAGGAACCCGTCGTCGGTCATGACCTCCGCGGTGATCTCGGGAGCCTTGAAGTAGCCGAGCATCGTGGCGGGGCTCTTCACCAGGATCTCGCCCTGATCGCTGAGCTTCGTCTCCACCCCCGGGTTCGTGATCCCCACCGTCCCGACCTTGGTCTGGCCGGGCCTGTTCAGGTGGGAGTAGGAGAAGTTCTCGCTCATCCCGTAGCCCTCGTAGAGCTCGAGCCCGAGGGAGCGGTACCAGGCGAGCAGCTCCGGCGGGATGGGAGCCGAGCCCGTGACCGCGAGGCGAACCTGATCGAGGCCGAGCCCGGCCAGCACCTTCTTGCCGACGAGGCCTCGCACGAACGGGATCTTGAGGAGCAGGCTGAGCCGCTTCTCCGGCATCTTCGCGAGGACCCCCTGGTGGAACTTGAGCCACAGCCGGGGCACGCTCGCGAAGATCGTGGGACGAGCGCGCTTGATGTCGTTCACGAAGGTGTCGAGGCTCTCGGCGAAGTAGATCTGTGTGCCCTGCGTGAACGTGACCGTCTCGACGATCGTGCGCTCGAACACGTGCGCGAGAGGCAGGTACGAGAGCATGCGATCTTCGGGCGTCGCCTTCACGAGCTCCATGATCAGCATCGACGCGCACATCGTCCCGAAGCTGTGCATGACCCCCTTGGGGACGCCGGTCGTGCCGGAGGTGTAGACGATCGTCGCGAGGTCGCTCGCCTCGCGCGTGGGCGAGCCGACGGTCGGCTCCGTCTTCGCGACGATGTCCTCCCACGTGGGGTGGTCGCCCTTCATCTTGGGCGCGAGCGGCAGGATGATCCGCGGCAGCGACTCGGGAATGCCGGCCTCCATCTCGGAGAAGCCGTCGAGCTTGCCGACAAGGATGAGCTTCGACTCGCTGTGGTCGAGGATCTGGCGGATCGTCTGGGCCGTGAGGATGGGATAGAGCGGCACGCTCACGTGGCCGGCCATCCAGATGGCGATATCGGCGAGGAGCCACCATGCCGTGTTCTTCGAGAAGAGCGCGATCTGGCTCTTGGGCGGCAGGTCGAGCGAGACGAGGTGCGTCGCCATGCGTCGCGCCTCGTCCAGCGCCTCCTTGAACGTCAGCTCCTTCACCCGACCACCACCGAGCGGCTGCGTGAGCCAGGTGCGGTCGCCGAACTTCTTCTCGAGGTCGTAGAGGTGATCGAGCTGGGTCTTTTCGGCCATCCCCGAGGGTATTTCGCGGGCGTTCCCTTGCGTCAACGGTGGCCGGACCTCATTCAGCCGTAGACTTTCTTGAACGCGGGCCGCACGCGCAGGCGCGCGAGGTACGCGGCCACATGCGGGGCGTCTTTGATCGCCCCGGCCTGGTCCATGAGGTTGAGCGCGTAGCCGACGGCCACGTCGGCCGCCGAGAACGCATCGCCGAGGAGGTGCGACTTGCCGGCGAGCGCGGCGTCGAGCACGCGGCACGCAGCCTGGAGAGTAGGACGGTGCTCGTCCACCACCTCCTGTTTCCGCCGCTCGGGCGGGAAGATGACGGTATGGAAATACGTCTTGATGACGGGCTCGTCGAGCGTCGCCGCGCTGTACACGATCCACTGGTAGTAGGCGGCTCGCTCGGCGGTCCCCAGCGCGGGCGCGAGCTTCTTCTCCGGGTGGCTGTCGGCGAGGTGCAGCACCGCGGCGCAGCTCTCGAGGAGCTTCACCTCCCCGTCCTCGAAATACGGCACGCGCCCGTGGGGGTGCCGCTCGAGGTACCCCGCCTCCTTGTGTGCCCCTTTCAGGATCTCGACGAGGACGAACTCGTAGTCCACGCCGAGCTCCTCGAGCATCCACCGGACGCGATTGGTCCTGGTCCCCGGAAAGCCGTGCAACCTGATCGTCATGAAAGAGCCTCCCTCGTTCGAGTCGACGAACGACACGCTACGCGCCAGGGACGGACTCGGGAACCCGCAGGAGCGTTACACGCTCATCGCCTGGGCGCGTTCCGCCCGAGCTTTCGCTGCAGAGACCGCCGGTGCATGCCCAGCCGGCGCGCCGCCTGCGAGACGTTCCCGCCCGAGTCCACGAGGACACGTTGGATGTACTCCCACTCGACGCGCTCGAGGCTCGGCAGCGAGTCGTCCGCGTCGGCCTCGACGACGCGACCGAGGAGCGCGCGCTCGCACGCGGCGGCGTCCGTGGGCTTCGTGAGGTAGTCCTGCGCACCCGCGCGCATCGCGGCGACCGCGTTTGCGATGCTTCCGAAACCGGTGAGGACGACGATGCGGGTCCCTTCGTCGATGGCCCGGAGGCGCTCGACGAGCTCGATGCCGCTCGGACCGGGCATCCGCACGTCCACCAGGGCGTACTCGAGCTCCGCCTGCTTCGCGGCGACCTCCCCTTCGATCGCGTTCGCGGCGAGCGTCACCGCGAACCCGCGCCGAGCGAGCGCCGCGCCGATCGTCTCGCGGAAGGCCTTGTCATCGTCGACGACGAGAAGCGTCGGCAGCCCCTCGACCTCGCTCATGCGGGGCTGGCCTCGAGACCGCCGAAGGTCATCTGGATGCGGGTGCCCGCCGGACTGCGGCGCTCGATCTGGAGCTTGCCGCCGGCGTGCCCGAGGAGCGTGCGCACGACGTAGAGGCCGAGGCCCATCCCTTCCCCCACGCCCTTCGTCGTGAAAAACGGCTCACCCACCCGCGGCAGATCGTCCTCGGCGATCCCCGCGCCTTCGTCCTCCACCGACACGTAAGGCACGCCGCCTCGCTCGCCTGCCTCGACCACGATCGGCGTCGCGCGGCCCGCGACGGCCTGCGCGGCGCGAGCGTTGTCGAGCAGGACGAACAGCGCCGCCTCGACGTCCGCGTGGCCGAGCGGAACGACGCCGGAGCCAGCGCTCCGGACCTCGACCTCGACGTCGGGGTTCGCGGCTCGCCAAGCAGCGACGGCGAGCGGGACGCTCGTCGCGAGCTCCGCGTCGCCGCCCTCGGTGGGGGTCGCGCCAGGTCGCATGCGCTCGAGGACGGCGCGGCACCGCGCCACCTGTTCGCCGATGGCGCGAGCGTGCCGCGGCACCTCGTCCGCCGAGGCGTGCGAGAGCTCACCCGCGAGCACGGCGATCGTCCCGAGCGGCGTCCCCAGCTCGTGTGCGGTGCCGGCGGCGAGGGTGCCGAGCGCAGCGAACTTCATCGACTCCTGCGCGCGCTGCGACAGCTCCGCGAGCTCGCGCTCGCGCTCTTGCAGCGCGCGCCTCACCCGGGTGAGGAAAAACGCGACGAGGCCCGCGCCGAGCGCGAAGGCCACCCACATCCCGTAGAGGTGGCTCGCGAAGTCGGCGCCGGGCACGTGGCACGAGGCGCTGCCGGGGACGAAGAAGAGCGCGCCGAACGTGCAGGCAGCGAGGCCGGCGATGAAAAACGTGGCCCCGGGCGGCAGCATCGAGGCCGCGAGCGCGACGTACACGAGGAGGATGGCGCTGAACGGGTTGGCCGCGCCGCCGGAGGCGCCGAGGACGACCGAGATCGTCAGCACGTCGAGGACGACGTGCGCGACCACCGCGCGCGGGCGGATGACCCCGCCTGAGCTCGAGCGGATTGTCGGGGCGACGTTGGCCAGCGCGAGGACGGAGAGCGCCGGCACCGCGACCGCCCAGGAGACCGGCAGCCCGAGCCAGTGCTCCGACGCAGGCAGCGCGGCCGCGAGGATCGCGACGATGACCCAGCGGAGACCAAACAGCCAGCGGAGCAGGGAGCCGGTTATCAACGTGTCACTCGACGAGTATCTCGAACGTCACGGTGTCGTGAGCGCCCTCGGCTTCGGCGTCAAGCTCGAGCGTCCACTCGCCGGGCATCATCAGCTCGAGGTCGTTGATCTCATAGATGCCTTCACCCAGGTCGTCCGCCCGAGCGGCGCTCTCGGTGTGCGTATGGCCAGGCATTCGTGCCGTGACCCAGACGTTGACCCCCTCGAGGGGCACGGCGTCGCGCAGGATGGTCAGCTCGGCCGAGACTTTGCCCGCGGGGACGGCGCCGGCGAGGTCGAGCTCGAACTCGAGGACGCCCGACTCACCGACGTCCTCGCGAACGGGCTCGTCTCGTTCCGCGGTGGCCTGGGAGCAGCCGACGAGGACGAGGATGAAGGGGAGGATGGAACGGGTCATGATCATTTCTCGAGCAAGGCGAGGCGCACGGCGAGCGAGGCCGACACCTCGGCGGTTTCTTGCGCACCGAAGCCATCCGCGGGGAGCGGTCCGCGAAGGCGCGCGACGAAGGCGAGACGACGATTGACGGGGAACCAGCCGAAGAGCGCGAGATCGGTCTTGCTGCGACCGACCTTGCTGGGCTCTGCGGACTCGATGAGCGGAGCGGCTTCGGCCTCGTGGCTGACGCCGGCGCCGATCGAACCCCAAGCAAAGCTCGGGCCCAGCGCAGCCGTGACCGTCAGGCGCGGCGCACGCAGGACGCGTTCGGCGCCGATCGACTCCGGCACGAAGAAGCCGACCGTCGCGTCGACGCGCGCGAAGAAGATCTCCTCCCAGAGCTTGTCGGCCGAGACGCCAACCACGACCTCACCGGCGCCTTGCCCCGTGACGTCCACCGCGAGGTCGTCGGTCGCGCGAGAAGCAGGGACGCCGGTCGGGACCACGGCTCCGACGAGCGCGGAGAGCCCGGGCCAGTAGCGCGTGTCCGCGCTGTCGACGATCGTCACGCGGGCGCGCGCGCGCACGTCGCCGACACCCCCACCGACCGCGGAGACGGAGCCCGACTCGCGGACGTTGATCGAGCCGTCGAGCGAGGCGCCGACCTCGAGCCGCTGCGTCACGCGCGCGACGGCGTCGACGAAGATCGACGCTCCCACGTCGGTGCTCCCCGCGGGGATCCCGTGAAAGCCGCCGTCGGCGTCGAAGCTGCCGAACCGCGGCTTGAACGCGAGCCCCAGGGACGTCGCGAGGGCTTCGCTCGAGAGGAGACGATCGCCCAGCGTCGACACCTCGCCACAACACGCGCCCGCCTCCGCGATGCGCGGCGCGAGCGTCGCGGCGAGGAGAAAGGCGAGACCGAGCGGGCGACTCATGAGGAAGTTCCGGCGCAACCGAGGTCGTGCTTAACAGCGCGGCGCAAGGCCGGCGCGCGACAAGGCGTCGCACCCCCGATCGCGCATTTCGTGCGCGATCGGCCGCATCGGGTTCGCTCTGCGTGGCTCAGGGAGCGGGCCAGTACCGCTCGACGAAAAACAGGACGATCTCGACCGCGATGAGGGCGATGACCACACCCTCGAGCAGCTGGGCGCGCTTGTGTTGCACGAGATCGACGAGCAGCTCCAGGCTGCCCTGGATCTTCGTCAGCTTGTGATCGAGCGCTCGGTAACGCTCCTCGACGCCGAACGCGTCTCGGAGGACACGGTGGGCGCGGTCCAGGGTCTCGTCGTTCCACGACGAGAGCGGCGGGTCGAGGATGCTGAGGGTGAGCACGGCCCGGTTCGAGAGCGAGAGGCCGGTCCCGATGAAACGCAGGAGCTCGCGCTTCGTGCCGCGGTAGTCGCCGCGCAGACGCAGGGCCTCGGAGTACGTCTCGAGCCGCAGGAGGGTCGCGTCCACCTCGGTCTCGATGTGCTCCATCGCGACCGACTGGCCCACGACGAGCGCGACGATGTCGACGAGCGGCGTCGTGATCTCGGGGACCTGGATCGCGTCGAACGTCGCGGCGACCTTCGAGCCCGGCTCCACGACGATCGTGAAGTCCTCGGTCGTCGGCTCTCTCGTCCGCTTGCCGGAGAGCGCGAACCAGCGCTCGAGGAGCTGCTTTTCCGCAGCCTCCGTCTCGCCGATGAAGATGACCGCGCCGAAGTCGTAAGCGACGACGTAGCGCCCGTGCTCACCGTCCTCGCCGAGCACGACGTGTTTGCGGTCCTTGATCAGCTCCGGCAGCCCGAGCTTCTCGCCGAAGTTCACGGTAGGGACGCTCACCGGAACGGCGTAGGCGGAGACTCGGAGCTTCATCGCGGGCTCGGCCATTCGGGGGCACCGAGCGTACCACTCACCTCACGCGGCGACGGGGTCAGAAGCCGATGAACGCCTGCCCTGGATCGCTCGGCGCGCCGACTGCCTCGAGCTTTCCATCCACGAGGACACAGGTGGCCTCGCTCGGAGGCACGATGCGCGCTCGCCCCAGCGTGGTCGCGTCGCGCGTGTCGAGGCCGCTCGTCTCGAGCACGCGGCGGTAGCCTCTGCCCTGATCATTGTCGCGATAGACGACGGTGAGCGCGGCGTCGGGCCGCGGGAGGCGGACCGCCGCGCGGAACACGCGACGCTCCTTGTCGAGGGCTCCCTCGAGGAGGACCGGCGGCGTCAGATCGGTCCTGCCCCGGGCCTTCGGCTTGCCCGACTCGGGCGAGATGGAGAGGCCTGTCACCGCTTCATCGGTCTCGACGCAATGGCTCGAATACGATGGGGCCTCCGGGTGGGTCCAGATCTCGAGGACGTCGCGCCCCGAGATCACGTCGTCCTCGGCTTCGACGTAGACGACGTCATCCATCACGACCGCGGCGAGCCTCGCGCTTCCGTCTTCCCGGAGCGTGGCCGCGCAGGCGCCGAGCCCGCTGCTCTTCCAGCCGCCGTCCACGAAAGAAGCCACGGGTGCAACGCTGGGGATGCGCGTGAACGCCCGCTCGACGATCTCTTGGGATGGCCCGTTTTTCGCGTCGCATTTCGGAGCCGCCCAATGGGTCTGTCCCGAGAAGGTGTCGTGGTCCCACGAAGCGGTCTCGTTGTTCTCCCCCACCGTCCAATAGCCCGACGACCGTTCCGTCATCCTCTGGAGCGGCGCCAGGGAGATCGCGACGTCCCTGTCCCAGCGCCAGGCCGAGCCGCCGTTCACCTGGTACCTGAGCGTTCCGTCCCCGGGGATCGACACGAGATCCTCGCCCACCCCGGACGCGCCGTGCCCGTCGTTGCAGATCTCGAGCAAGAGGCGGGGGGTCTCGTCGCCGTTCACGAGCCAGTATTCGTAGGGCTGGCAGCTCCCGAACCGCGCGCCGAAGCGGTCGTCCGGGCCCTCTGCCGTGAGCTGCGGCGGCGCGTCGGTCTCGTCCTCCGGAGGAGGGGGGAGCGACAGCAGCGCGACCATCGACGCCTCGGCGCTCGCGCCTCCCACCTTGCGTGTCGAGACGAGCGAGCAGCCCGGCCTGCCCTGGCAGAGCCGCGAGCGGAGATCTCGCGGGGGGGCGATCGAAGCGGGGGAGGCCTGCACCGACGACGAGGACACCGGAGGCGGGTCGAGGACCGCGGACTCGGCCACCGGCGCAGCCGGCTGTCCCCCGCCACATCCGGCCGCCAGGAGGAACCCGGCAATCACGAGGTTGCGATCGATGGTCTCCACACGCGTCACGACTACCAGAACGCCCCAGCGGTGGCGGGACTTCCTCGCCTGGCCACCTCGAGAGAGCGACCTCAAACGAGACCGAGGCGGCGCGCCCAGCGCTCGACCTCGGCCATTCCCTCGGGCAGCGCGATCTTCGGCTCGTAGCCGAGCTCGCGCCGAGCCTTCTCGATCGAATAGGTCCCCGACCGCAGGAGGTAGTCGAGGGCCTCCGGCCGGGCGGGTGGCTCCTTGCCCAGCGCGCGGAACGCCGCAGCCATCGCGCCGAACGCGGGGCGCAGGAGCTTGCTCGGAAGCGAGGGGAGGGAGCGGCCCACCATCCTCGCGAGCAAGCCGAAATACTCGCGGCAGGTCGTCGCCGCGCCGTCGGTCAACGTGAAGACGCCCGATGCCTCGCGCTCGACCGCGAGCAAGATGCCCTCGCAGAGCGTGTCGACGTGCACGTGGTTGAGGAGGCCTGCTCCGCCGTTCGGCAAGACGAAGAGCCGCTTCTTCATCAGCTCCAAGGGGCGCACCACCCACGGGATCGAGCCGGGGCCGTACACGTCGCCGGGCCGGATGATCGTGATCTCGAGGTCGCCGCGCTCCAAGGTCCGCGAGAGGACGTCTTCGCTCTCGATCTTCGTCTGGCAATACGCGTTCCCCTCCCCTCGCAACGGCCCGTCCTCGCCGACGCCGTCCGGGAAGGAGAACCCGAACACCATGACGGACGACAGGTGGACGAAGCGCCGCACGCCTGCCGCCTTCGCGGCCCGCGCCACGGAGCGCGTCCCGCCGACGTTCACCCGGCGGTACGCTTCGATGTCCCCTCCCTCGCCCACGATCGCCGCGGTGTGGACGACGACGTCGACGCTCGCGACGGCGCGCGCGGCGTCCGCCTCCCGGGTGACGTCCCCCTCGACGACCTCGAAGCCCCGACGACGCGCTCGCTCCGCGGCCGGCCCGGGGAGCTCGAGCCCGCGGACCCGGGCGCCGCGATCGCGGGCGATCTCCGCGAGCCTCAGGCCGATGAACCCGCCGATGCCGGTGATCGTGAATGAGCAGCCTCCTGGATTCACGCCGAGCCGCGCCTTTCCGACGCCGTCAGAACGGCGTCTCACTCGACCAGACCGGGCCTTGGGGTGTCCCGCCGACGCTCAGCACGCCGTCGCTCGGACCGCCCGGGAACCCCGAAGAATCGAAGGCAACCGAGCCGGCCCCTTCGTCGAAGTGGTAGAGGGCGACCGTGTCCGGATCGGACACAAATGGGCTCGGCACCGGCGTAAACGGCCCTGCGTACCGAAGCACGCGCGACAGGCGCAGCTCGTCGATGGTCCCGGCGAACGACGGATAGGCCGGTCCCGCGTCGTGTTTCTCCGCCGCGATCACCAGGAATGGATCGCTCAGCGTGCAAGGACCGCCGCAGAAGTCTCCGGGGACGCCGTCGTCCGGGTAGGAGATGTCTCCGTCGGGGCCGTCCTCCTCGGCCTCGAGCTGCCCGTCCACGAACAGCCACAGGCGGCCGTCCGACCGTCGCCGCGCGACGGCGACGTGGTGCCAGGCCCCGTCGAGCACGTCGCTGGTGCCGCAGATCGTTCTGTCACCCGTTCCGTCTCCGCTCACACCGAAGACCAGCGAGCCTCCGGCGATGGAGAGGCCGAACTTCCGATCTTGGTTGAAGCGATCCCGATCGAGCACGATGTTGCCGTTGATCCAGGCGACGTCGTCGCCGCAGGCGACCGCGCCCGCCTCGTTGTCCGCGGCGCTCCCACGCAACCAGAGCTCGAGCGTGAAGTCCTCCGCGCCGACGTCCGCGGGCGGGCCCGGCGCGATGTCGGGCGGCGGTGCGTCGACCGCGATCTTCACGCGATCGATGTCGGCCACGCCGTTGCCGAAGAAGCGGAGCGAATAGCCGGCACCGTTGCCTCCCCCCGTGCCGGTGCTCGTGCTCGCTCCGGTGCTCGTGCTCGCTCCGGTGGTGGTCGTCGACGCTTCGGTGCTGCTGCTCGCTCCGGTGGTGGTCGTCGAGGCGCCGGTGCCCCCGCCGGCGCCACCATCATCCCCGCACCCCGCCGCTGCGATGAGCCCCACGGCGCAGACAACGACGAGCCGACGAACGCGCATGCCTGCAGAAGGTACCAGACGAGCTGGACGAAGGCGTTGGGGCTGGTACGTTCGTTGTCTTCACTTTGCTTCAAGGAGGGATGATGAGCTTCTCGAAACGCGCCCCGAACGAGGGCGATCTCCGACGCTTGCTCCTGGCCGCGGCGGCCCTCGCCGGCGCGGGGACGACCGGCTGCCCATCCGAGGTGGTGGACGGGACCGGCGGCAGCGGGGGGAGCCGTGGGGTGACCGTCGGGCCGTACTCGCCGACAATGACCGGGCCGAGCGGCGGCGGCGCGACGCCGAGCGGCGGCGGAGCCGGGATGGGCCCGTGGTGCCAGGTCGCCTCGCCGGATCCTGCGGACGAAGACACGCTCCTCTACGTCTGCACCGACAGGCTGTCCGAGCCCTGTCCTGCCTACTCCGACCCGGACGTCTCCACGATCGTGAGGTCGCTCGTCATGAACGCCTCGAACCCAGGCTGCGGCTACCAAGTCGACGACGTCGTGTGTGGCCCCGACCCTGGCGCGCAGCACTGCTGTTACGTCGCGGCGGTCAGCTTCTCGATCTGCGAGGGCCGTCCGTTCACCCAGGACGGCGCCGGCATCGTGGCCCCCGCCATCCCACGCGCGGACTGGCGCGCTCCGCTGGAGGCTCCCGTCGACGAGGCGTCCCTCGATCCCGCGACACGCGCGGCGCTCGCGCAGGCGTGGGTCGAGACCGCGCTCGCCGAGCACGCATCCGTCGCCTCGTTCGCGCGCGCCGCGCTCGAGCTGCTCGCGCTCGGCGCCCCAGCCGACCTGGTTCGCGGCGTCCACGGTGCGATGGGTGATGAGATCGAGCACGCCGCGCTCGCGTTCACCATTGCCAGCGAGATCGGCGGTAGCCCCGTCGGCCCCGGCGACCTGGCGATCCATTCCGCGACTCCCGCTCCGATCGACCCCACCGCCGTCGCATATTCGACGATGGCCGAAGGGTGTATCAACGAGACGCTCTCCGCCTGCCTCGCGATCGCCGAACGCGATTCGGCGACTGACCTCGGAACACGCGCCGCGCTGGAGCGGATCGCCGCCGATGAGGTCGAGCATGCTGCGCTCGCGTGGCGCACGCTGGCCTGGCTGGTCCGTCGCTTCGGCGCGCCCGCGCGGCGCGCCGCGGAGAGGGCCCTCGTCGAGGCTCGCCCGCTCACCGTGGCAGCGCGGCCGCTCGACGGCGTCGACTGTCGGGTGGCGCGAGCGTTCGGGCGTCTCCCTCGCAACGAGGCGGAGGGAGTCCTGACACGCGCATTCTCTTGCATCGTGCGGCCGGCGGCCGAGGCGTTGCTCGCGGCACCCCACGAGCGGCGCGCGGACGTGGTCGTCTGACGCGCCGGGCTCAGTGCTGGCCCATGCGGGCGGCGCGCGGCGCCGCCCGCACGAGCTCACCGCAACCGCAGCGCTCGACGCCCGCCTCGCGATACGTGGATGGATCGCTCGAGGCGTCCGCCAGGAGGGCGCCGCATCCATCGCAGCGCAGGTCGTAATGGCGGTCGCGGTGACGCGCGACTGCAGGCAAGAGGGCGGCGGGGCCGAAGACGATCACCCCAACCGCCACGCAAACGGCCCAGGACAGGACCGAACCGGCGACGCAATAACAGTCGGACTTGCGGCGGATCATCGCGTCGAGCGGCAACACGGCCAGCGCCTCGAAAGCCGTGCCCTTCAGGATCCCTCGAGCCATACGCGCGACGATCCACTCCGGGGAGCTCGTCGAGCCGCGACCTGCGAAGAGGCTCACGAACAACACCGTACCGACCGGCCAGGCGAAGGCCGCGACCAGGAGCCCTGCCGGCACGTAGGCGTCGCCCTTCCCTTCCTGGAACGCGTGATAAAGCGCCGCGGCGAAGCCTCCGGCGAGGGCAGCCGTCAGCACGGCGCCGGCGCCGAGGCTGAGCCAGACAGGCACGCCTCGAGCGCGGCGAGCCCTCGGCTTCCACACGGGCAAGAGCAGCAGCAGCTGAAGCGCGAGGGCGATCCCGCCGACGAGCCCGATGGCGGTCGTGGTCTCGACGAGATCTCGAGCCGAGCCGGCGACCGCTGCGCCGGCCATCAGGGCGAGCCCGAGGAGAAGACACTCCACGAAGACCAGGATCCGAACGCGACGCAGGGCGCTCACGATGGCCGACGAGGAGGCCGCCTCCTCGCTCACCGCCCCCAAGGTGTCCCTCCGGGCTGACGCGGCCAGAAACCGCCCTGCGTTCGCGAGACCGCCTTCGGCCGCCCGTAGCCGAGGAGCAGGCCCAGGACGATGCCGGCCGCGAAGCCGCCAAGGTGCGCCCACCAGGCGACGCCGCCGGTCGCCGCCGTCTCCCGGGTGAGCGACGCCGCGCCATTGACGAGCTGCATGGCGAACCAGAGCAGCAGGAAGAACAGCGCGGGGATCTCGATCAGCTGGATGAAGAAGAAGATCGGGACCAGCGTCACGACGCGTGCGTGCGGGTAATAGAGCAGGTAGGCGCCGAGGACGCCCGCGATCGCGCCCGATGCGCCCACCATCGGCATGGTCGAGCCGGGATTTGCGAGCGTCTGGGCGAGCGCCGCGCAGGTCCCGCAGGCCAGGTAGAAAAACAGGTACCGCCCGTGGCCCATCCGGTCTTCCACGTTGTCGCCGAAGATCCAGAGGTAGAGCAGGTTGCCTCCGACGTGCGCCCAGCCGCCGTGGAGGAACATCGAGGTGAGGACGGGGACCCACGATGACGGTTCCGTCAGCACCAACCGCGCGGGGACGAGCCCCCACTGCAGGATGAAAGGCTCGATCGCGCGACCGAGCGAGAGCTCGTACAGGAACACCACGACGTTCAGCGCGAGGAGGACGTACGTGACGACCGGTCTCCGGCTGGACGGGATGGTGTCGCGCAGCGGGATCATCGCCGAACAGGTCTAGCACCCCGAGGCTGCAGATGCCCCTTGCGCTCACCAAGTTGTCAGACTAATTAGTCTGACATGGCCAGGGTGAACGAGGTCGACCGCGTCGAGCGCGCGATCGCGGGGGCGATTGTCTCCGGCGCGTTCCCGCCCGGCGTCCGCCTGCCGGCCGAGACGGAGCTCGCCACGAAACACGGCTGCGGCCGCAGCACGGTGCGCGAGGCGCTCGGCCGGTTGGCGAGCCGAGGGATGGTGGCGTCCCGCCGCGGCTCGGGCGCCCACGTGCTGGACTGGCGCCACGAGGGGACGCCCGCGCTCCTGCCTGACTACCTCGCCGCTGGCATCGCCCCGGCGGACGCGCTCCGCCTCATCCCGGAGCTGCTCCACCTGCGCTCGCTCCTCGCACGGGAGGCGACACGCCTCGCTGCACGGTACGCCACGCGCGACTCGCTCGGCCCCGCCCGCGAAGCGCTGCAGGACCTCGTCAGGGCGGAAGGCCCGACGGACAGCGCGCTCGCGGAGCTGCGCCTGTTTCGCGCGCTCGTCATCGCGAGCGGGGTGTGGCCCGTCGTCTGGCTCGGCAACGCCTTCTGGGCGCCCATGCGCGAGGTGAACGCCCTGCTCGCGCCGCTCGCCGGCGGACCGCCGCCCGGCCACACCGAAGCGCTCCAGAAGCTGCTCGACCTGGTGGAGGCCGGGAAGGAGAAGGCGGCCCTCGCTCACCTCGACAGGTTCCTCGCCGGCGTGGACCGCACGCTCTCCACCCGCCTCGGCGCACATTTCGCAGGCAAGCAAGCTCCTGCCCGGAAGGTTTGACATGCAAAGGCCCGTGCTCCTCTTCACAGGTTTGGCCGCGAGCGGCGCCGTCCTCGCCAAGGGGCTCTTCCTCGGCTACCCGAAGAAGGCCTACCAATCCGGCTTCCTCACGGCGAAGGAGCAAACAATCGTCGCCGCGTGCGCCGACACCCTGTTTCCCGCCGGCGGGCCCATCCCGCTCTCCGGAACGCAAGCGGGGCTGGTCGAGTACTTCGACCGTTATGTCTCGCGCCTGCCCGACCAGCAGGGCGTGCTGATCCGCCTGCTCCTCTGGTTCATCGAGCACGGGCCGTGGGTCTTCGGCCCGCGTCCCGTCCGCTTCACCAGCCTGCCCGAACGAGACAGGCTGCGGGTGCTCGAGGCCATGCGCACGAGCCCCATCTATTTCCGCCGCATCGCCTTCCTGTCCATCCGGACCATGCTGACAATGGGCTACCTCGCTCACCCCGAGGTGGCGCGCGCCATGCGCGTGAAGGCCGAGAAAGACCCGTTCGCCTCGAGGAGGACCGCGTCATGACGAGGATGTCCGTTTTGCGCTCCGACCGCGCGCCCGAGAGCTTCGGCCGTGGCGGCCCGCACGAGGGTGTGCGTGTCTTCTCCGATTACGACGCCGATCTGACCATTCATTGCGACGTGCTCGTCGTCGGCTCGGGCCCGGGCGGCGCCGTCGTGGCCAAGGAGCTCGCCGAGGCCGGCCGGGACGTCGTCCTCCTGGAGGAGGGGCCGCCGTTCGGCGCCCACCAGTTCGAGCTCGAGGCGGGTCGCGCCATGCAGAACGTCCTTCGGGAGGGCGGCACCCGCGCGACGCGGGGGAACATGTTCATCCCCACGATGCAGGCGAACGCCCTCGGCGGCGGCTCGCTCATCAACTCGGCCATCTGCGCGCGCGCGCCCGATTGGATCTGGGAGAAGTGGAACCGCGAGACGGGCGTCGAGCTCGACGCCGCGACAATGGCTCCCCATTTCGAGCGCGTGGAGAAGTTCCTCTTCGTCGAGCCCACACCGAAGGACGTACAGGGCCCGCGCAACCTCAAGTTCAAGGAGGGCTGCGACGCGCTCGGGATCAGCTCGGAGCCGACCTGGCGCAACGTGAAGGGGTGCCGCGGCTCGGGGGAGTGTTTCACGGGCTGCCGCAACGGTGCGAAGAAGTCGACCGACGTGAGCTACGTCCCGGCCGCCATTCGCGCAGGCGCGCGCGTCTACACCAGCCTGCGCGCCGAGCAGGTGGTCACGCAGGGACGCCGGGTGGTGGAGGTCACCGGGCACGTCGTCGAGCCGATGACGAACCGGGAGACCCACGGCTTCCGCGTGTACCCGAAGACCGTGGTCCTCGCGGCGGGCTGCATGCAAACGCCGGTCATCTTGCAGAAGAGCCTGGCGCTGACGAGCTCGGAGTGGGTCGGCAAGCGCCTGCTCCTGCACCCGGGCCTCGCCGTGATGGCCGTGTACGCCGACCCGATCGACCCCTGGGAAGGCGCGACGCAGGGGTACCATTCGCTGCATTACCTTCGCGAGGGCATGAAGCTCGAGGTGCTCTGGTCGCCTCCGGCCGTCCTTGCGGCGCGGCTTCCCGGCCTCGGGTCAGCCTACCAGGGTCATTTGAAGACCTACGACCGGATGGCTCCATTCGACGTGATCGTCGCGGCTGACCATTCCCATGGAACGGTCTCTGCCAAACGAAGCGGCTTCGATCCGGACCTGCGCTTCCACTTCCACGACGACGACGTGAAGCTCATCCAGCGTGGCCTCGCCATCTTGTCGGACATCTGCTGGGCATCGGGCGCTGTGTCGATCCTCCCCGGAATCCACGGCATCCCCGAGGTGCTCGGCTCCAAGGCGGAGAGCGAGGTCCTGCGGACGATGAAGCTCAGGGGTAGCGACACCATCACGGCCGCCAACCACGCGTTCGGCTCCACACGGATGGCCAAGCGTCGGGAGGACGGCGTCGTGCGGGACGACGGCCGCGCCCACGATCTCGACAACCTCTACATCTCGGACACCGGCATCTTTGCCTCGAGCCCGGCCGTGAACCCCATGCTCACCGTCATGGCGCTCGCGGACCGCGTCGCGCAGAAGATCGCCGCGGCCGGGTAGAGCGTCGAGCGAAGGTCAGCGCCTGCGCGCGCCCCGACCACGCTTCACGCCGCGCGCGCCGCAGGCGATCGCGTGCGCCTCGAGCGCCGCGTCGAACGCGCCCTCGTCGAATGCGGCGCCGGCCTCGCGCCAGAGCTTGTCCACGCAGAGCACGCCGCCCTCGATCCGCGCCTCGATCCGGCCCACGAGCCCTCCGCGGTGGTAGAGCGGGCAGACGTACCAGCCCCATTTGCGCTCGGACGCGGGCTTGTAGACCTCCCACACGTAGTCGAAGCCGAAGACGTCGCGCACGAGCGCGCGGTCCCAGAGCAGCGGGTCGAGCGGACCGAGGACCCGCATGGCAAGGTCGGGCTCCTGCGGCCTCGTCTCCCGGAAACCCTTCGGCGCCAGGTACGGGCGCTTGCTGCCCTCGATGGAGACGATCTCGATCGCGCCTTCGCGCGCGAGCTGGTCGGCGAGCCCGCTCGTCCGCTGCTCGGCGAGCATCGACCACCACGGGCCGCTCGCGCGCGACAGGAGCCCCGCCGCGCTGACCCGCTCGACGAGCGCCCAGCGCGAGAAGTCGAGGGACCCCGGTTGCTCCGCGACGTCCGGCAATGCGCGCGCGGGGACGTCGTAGAGCTTGTTGCGGCCTTCTCTGCCCGCGACCACGACCTCACAGCGAGTCCAGAGCACCTCCAGAGCGAGCTTCGCGGCGCTCGAGGTCCCCTTCCACCCGCTCCAATCGATCGGGACCACCGACCCGCGGTGCTCGAGCGCGCGAGCCGAGATCGGGCCCCGCGCCCGAACCTCCGCGAGGACGTCGCGGACGAGCCCTGGGTCGAGCTTCTTCATGCGCTCGGAGTGTCGCCACCACGGCGTCTCGACGGCGCGGTCGCGGTAATGAGGGAACGCGCTCGCCGGGAGCAGGCAGCGCTCCTTCGCGAAGTGCTCGAAGGCGTGGCCGGGGTAGAGCGCGCGGTGCACCTCGCCTCGCGACGCGCCGCGGACGCGAGCCAGCACGACCAGGTCGGCGTTCTGACCGATGGCGTCGAGCGGGTCGAGCTGGATGCACCGGAGCGACGCGAGGGTCTGGCGGATGCCGGCCGCTCCTGCGCGCTTCTCGCGGCGCGCGAGGCCGAGGTGAGAGACGAGGAACCGCCGCGCCTCGTCGCGCGAGATCACGATCACGCGAGCATCATCGCATCCGCGGGATCAGCTCGCCATGCGGGTCGCAGCCGCCCGAACGACGGCTCGCATCCACGCGCGGTCTCCGCGGCGGAAGGCGCGATCCTCCCGGGCGACCTCCAGCACGGCGACCAGCTTGGCCCCGAGGTAGATCGGCGCCAGCGCGACCCCCGCCGCCGAGGCGCCAGCGACGCAGAGCGCGCGCGACTGCGGGACCACGCCAGCCGATCCGCGCTCCAGGACCGCGGTGCCGCGTCGTGCGATGCGGATGGCGAGGTCGTCCGCCGGCACCTCGTAGCCGAGGAGCTCTTGCCCGATGGAGCCGAACACGGCCCGGGTCTCCAGCGCGCCGAGCGCACGCTTCGGGCGGTGGGCCAGACCCACGTCCGCCCGCGTCTCCAGGACGATGGCCTGGAGCGCCAGCGCGACCACCTCGCTCTCGTCGGCGGCGTCGTCCATCCACAGCGCGGCGCGTCGCGCCGCCGCCTCGGGCCCCCCGCCCGGCTTCCAGGTCTCGGACGGGATCCAGTCGTCTCCTCGCGACGCGCGAGCCCGGATCAGCGCACGAACTTCACGGATGGAATCGAGCGGCCGCCAGCCGGGCAGCCCTTCGTGCCACGTCTTGCAGCTCTCCCCGATCTGTCCCATCGCGACGCTCCGAACGAGATCCGCGGTCGGCATGGGCCCCACCACGCGCTCGCCGTTGGTCACGAACCACGCGGTCTCCCCGCTCGTTGCTTCCATCACGAAGCGCATTGTTCCGAGCCCCCTTCTGTCGGGCCAACAGTCGTGCGATCGAGGGCCACTTTGCGCGCGCTCACCGACATCGACTGGCCGACCTGGAAGCCCAAGGACGTCGCGACCCTCCTCTTCGTGGTGGAGGGCTCGCGCATCCTGCTCATCCGGAAGAAGCGGGGCCTCGGGGCCGGGAAGGTGAACGGCCCAGGCGGCCGCCTCGACCCGGGCGAGACACCGATCCAGGCAGCGGTCCGCGAGATCGGCGAGGAGCTCTGCGTGAAGCCCTTCGGCGTGGAGGAGCGAGGGGAGCTCGCCTTCCAGTTCACCGACGGCTACGGCCTCTTCTGCCACGTGTTCACGGCGCGCGGCTGCGAAGGCGAGCCGCGCGAGACGGAGGAGGCGATCCCCTTGTGGACGCCGCTCGACGCCATCCCGTACGACGAGATGTGGGCCGACGACCGTCTGTGGATCCCCCACATGCTGGCCGGACGCTGGTTCGCCGGGCGGTTCATCTTCGACGCCGACCGGATGGTCGACCACGAGATCGAGGTCGGCGACGTCAGAGCTCCAACACCGCCACCTGGTTGAACCAGATCTGCGTTCCGCCGGGCATCGGGTTGTCGAGCTCCACCCCGATGATGACGCTCGTCGCGCCGTTCAAGGTGAGCTGGCGCTCCGCGTTTGCTCCGAACGAGAAGCTCGCCTCCGGAAGATCCATCCCGAGCGGGCCGAAGGTGGTCCCGCCGTCGGTCGACGCGATCAGCCGAAACGCACCGCCCGCCGTCTTCCCGTAGTGGAGCGCCACCGTCACGGCGTCGAGCCCGCCGACGAACACCGCCGGAGCGATGGCACGGCTCTTGTTCTCGGTCGACCCGTTTACGTCGTGAATCTCCTGCAATCCGTTGTCATAGACCCAGCTCCCGCCCCCGAGGCTCCAGCTCGTGAGCTCTGCGTCGAGCCAAAACGCGCGAAACGGGCGCGCCACCAGCGTCATGTTCCCGCCCGTATCGCTCTCGTCGGCGATACCGAAGTAGACCGAGAGGCCCGGCGCGAGCACAGGCGAGCGGATCGCCGAGAAGGGCCCTGGTGACGAATAACAGGGCGTGAGCACCTCGGAGCCGCATCCGTAGCTCGCCCAGACGGCCGGCCATTGCGTTCCCGTCGACTCCACCAGCGCCAGGAGCACACCCCGCGGGTAGGCCCCTGCGTCGAATCGAAAGACCTGGGTCGTGGACCCCTGGACATTGCAGTCGTTGGGGAACGGCGGCTTGGATTGCGACGTCAGCGTCTGGGTCGTCGTCCCGAGCGGCAGCGCCGCGGCGTTGAAACAGGTCCCGCCGGTGATCGCGCAGCCCACACACTCCGGATCGCCGGACTCGCAGGTCTCACCGGCCTGGAACACGCCGTCCCCGCAGGTGGCCGCGTCGAACGCGCAGCCGGTACACCCGTCCGCCGCGGCGTTGTTCCCGTCTTCACATTGCTCCGCCGCCTGCACGACCCCGTCGCCGCAGGTGCTCGGCTCGCCGCCTCCGCCGCCGTCCCCTCCGCCGCTCGAGGACGACGACGAGCCCGTCGTGCTCGTGGACGTCGTGGCGCCGCCGCTCCCCGCCGTCGTCGTCGAAGCGCCCGCGCCCGTCCCGGCCGCCGCGGTCTCCGCGTCGGGCTCGCCCACGACGTCGACGAAACACGCGCCGAGGAGACAAGCGGCCAGGGCGATCGCTGCGCGCATGGTCGTGAGGATATCCGGTCGGCCGAGAAGAAGCGCCCGCGAAAGTTGGCACCTAGTGCCACTTGACACCGCGTGCCACATGGCCGATAGATGCTTCGAGGTCCGACCATGCGAATTCCTGCTCGCGGCATCGAGAAATCCGAGCTGTTCTCCCGACTCGAGGCCGCGCGCCAACACGACTGGCCGTGGCGCGAAGGAAAGCTCTTCGCCTACGTCTTCGAGGACGGGCCGGAGATCGAAGAGGTCGGGAAGAAGGCCTACATGGCCTACCTGACCGAGAACGGTCTCGACCCGACGACGTTCCCGAGCCTCCTGCAGTTCGAGAACGACATCGTCGACATGGCGCGCCGCCACCTCGGGGGCGACGACCGCGTGGTCGGCAACTTCACGAGCGGCGGGACCGAGTCGATCATCCTCGCGGTCAAGACGGCCCGCGACTGGTTCCGCGCGAAACACCCCGGCGTCCGCCCCGAGATGCTCGTGCCGATCACTGCGCACGCCGCCTTCCACAAGGCCGCCCACTACCTCGACGTGGACGCGATCATCACGGACGTCGACCCCACGTCCTTCCGCGCGGATCCCGCGTCGATGCGCGCGCACCTCTCGGATCGGACGATGCTCCTCGTGGCCTCCGCCTGCTCGTACGCCCATGGCGTGGTCGACCCGGTGCGGGAGATCGCGCAAATGGCGACCGAGAAGGGGGCGCTTTGCCACGTGGACGGCTGCATGGGCGGCTTCTTGCTCCCCTACTTCCGGCGGTTGGGCGCCACCATTACCGACTTCGATTTCGCCGTGCCGGGCGTGACCAGCATGTCGATGGACCTGCACAAGTATGGTCTTTGCCCGAAAGGCGCGAGCGTCGTTCTTTATCGCGACGAGTCCCTCCGCAAGCACCAGATCTACACCTGCTCGGAGTGGACCGGGTACACCATGATCAACAACACGATTCAGAGCTCCAAGTCGGGCGGCCCCCTCGCTGCCGCCTGGGCGGTGCTCCAGTTCGTCGGGGAGGCCGGGTACCAATCGATCGCGGAGCGCCTGCTGGACGCCAAGCGGCGGCTAGTCGCGGGCATTCGAGCGGTCCCCGGGCTCTCGGTGCTCGGCGAGCCGGAGATGAGCCTCGTCGGCTTCACCTCGGAGGAGGTCTCGGTCTTCGCCCTGGCGGACGAGCTGAAGAGCCGCGGCTGGCACGTGCAGGCGCAGCTCGCCCATGGCCCCTCGCGGGAGAACCTCCACATGACGATCAACCCCGGCAACACCCGGTGGATCGACGATTTCGTGGCCGAGCTCCCGCGCGCCGTCGAGGCGGTGCGCGCCGCGGGTGGTGGCCCCAAGCCCCCGAAGGAGCTCGCCGCCCTCCTCGCCGCGCAGATCGAGTCGGACCCCACCGGCGAGGGCCTCGGCAACGTGGTGGAGAGCGTCGTCGGCTCGGGCGGCGGCGTCCCCGGGAAGATGGCGGAGGTGAACGCGCTCCTGAACGAGCTCCCCCGCAAGGTGCAGGAGAAGCTCCTCGTCGCGTTCGTCGGCAAGATGTTCACGCCCAAGGCCCAGGGGTGAGCTCCGTCGTCGCGAGCCAGACCGAGCGGGGCCAGAGCCCCGCTCGGCCGAAGCTCGGCCTCCGCGAGAAGAAGAAGCGCGCGGTCGAGGCGGAGCTCGGCAGGCTGGCGATGGAGCTCTTCGCAGCGCGCGGGTTCGACGCGGTGACGGTGGACTCGATCGCCGAGGCGGCGGGGGTGTCCCGGCGCACCTTCTTCCGCTATTTCCCCTCCAAGGAGGATGTGTTCTTTGCGCGTCGCCGCGATCAAATGGAGCGGCTCACCGCGCTCGTCACCTCGCCGCGGCAAGGCGAGCCCGCCTTCGAGCGCGTGCGCCGCGCGTTGCTCGAGCTCGCCTCCGAGCACGTCGAGAACAGGGCGCTGATCCTGACGGAGCAGGCGATCCTGGCGCAGTGCCCGGCGCTCGTCGCCAGGGACCTGGAGTGGGATCGCCGCGCGGAGCGTGCCTTCGCCGAGGCGCTCGAGGCGGGCGCCTCGAGGGACGCCGCGAGCCAGCGCCGCGCCCGGGTGTGTGCGGGCGCGCTGGTCGGCGCCTTGCGGGTCGTCATCGAGGAATGGGTTCTGCGAGGCTGTCGCGGAGACCTCAAGCGCGCCGGGGAGGAGGCGCTCGACTGGCTCGCTCCGCTGGCGCCCGACGCGGCTCGAGCAAGGGGCTGAGCGGCTTGCCAGCGAGGCCCAAGTCCCCGACCATGGGCCTCGCCTTGCGATTGGGACCCAACCTCTCTCTTGTCCTCACTCTCGTCGTGGGGTGTGGCGATCCCCCGGGCTCGGCGGGGGCGCCGGCTCCGCCGTCGAGCTCGAGCTCGGCGGGCAGCGCGACCGCCCCCTCGAGCAGCGCCGCGCTCCCGACCGCTACGGCCGTCGCCTCGGCGCCCCCTGCCCAGCCGAAGCTCCCCGTCGACGAGCCCGAGGCCAAGCGACTCGTGGCGGAGACCGCCTACGCGAAGCGAATCCTCGGGAAGAACCCAGACCATACCGTCATCCTCGATCCGCCGGCCAATCCACCTCCTACCTGGCACACGTTGCGAATCGCGCCGCCGCGTCCCGCCCAGGACGTCATCTACCCGGCGCTGCGGGTGAAGGCCGCGACGGGCGAGATCGAGGCCCAGTCGAGCTGCGAGGGCAAGACCTGGGTCCCGGTCGCCGTCGCCGACTTCGAAGAGCGCGCCCTCGACGCCCTCTTCGCGCTCCCGGAGATGCGCGGGCTCGACCGATACCTGCGCAAGGAGTCCGGCGGGACCGCGGTGATGACGGTGCGCATCGAGGAGTGCCCGAAGGACGACGTCGTCAGGCTCTACGTCGGGGAGCGGAACCCCACGCACACGGTGCGGACCTTCACCGTGATCGTGTCGGGGCCCCGCCTCGAGATCAGCGTCGCCGATCTGGGCGGCAACGTGCTTCCGTATGCGCGGTTCAAGCAGACCGAGAGCGCCAGGATGTACGCGGGTTATGGGCTCCCGGCCGACAAGGGCTCCGGACCGCTCGGCTATGGCGCCCCCGAAAAGGTGGTGCCGGTCGCCACGTTCCAGCACCCGACCAAGGCCGCGCTCGACGGCGTCCTCGAGCTGGATCGCGTCGAATATTACGCGGACGGGTTCCCGGTCTTCGTCGGCGCGCGGGCCTCGACGGCCCTCCCCACGAACGACGAGATCGAGCGCGTGAAGAAGGCGAACTACGGCTTTCCCTTCGAGCTCGTGTGGGACGAGGGCCGGCGCCGCCTGAGGACCGACGGACAGAGCGTTTCGGTGTTCGAAGGCGGCGTCTGGAAGGCTCCGTGAGCTACGGAAGACCCGGGACGTTGAGCACGACCCGATAGAGACCGGTGCGCGCCGTGATGAAGAGCGTCTTTCTGTCCGCGCCACCGAAGGTGCAGTTGGCCGGCTGCTCCGGCACGGGGATGGTCCCCCAGGGCGTCCCGTCGTCACGGTAGACCTCGACCCCCGCGCCTGTCGTCAAATAGAGGTTCCCCGCGTCGTCCACCGCCATTCCGTCGGACGGGTCCGCGTCGATGAGCAGCGTGCGCGCGCCGGTCGAGCCGTCGGTCGCGACGTCATACGAATAGAGCCCCCCGTCTTGTGAGTCGCTCACGTAGAGCTTCGTCTCGTCGGGGGACAGCGCGATGCCGTTGGGCTGACCATATTCGTCGCCGACCAGGTGCACCTCCCCGCTCGTGTCCACGCGGTACACGCCCTGCCACGGGATCTCTTGCTGCCCCATCAGGCCGTAGGTCGGATCCGTGAGGTAAGCCTGCCCGTCGCTGCGGACGATGACGTCGTTCGGCGAGTTGAAGCTCATCCCCATGTAGGCGTCGGCGACGGTCGTGGGAGCGGGCGCGCCGGCCGCGGGAGACCGGGAGACGCGCCGGCCGCTGTGCTCACACATGAAGATGTCGCCGTTCGGCGCGAGGCCGTTGCCGTTCGTGTTGGCGGACGGCTCGCGCCAGACGGAGATCGTGTCGCTCGACGGGTCTAGCTCGTGGATCCGGCTCTCGGGGATATCGCTGAACCGGAGCACGCCGAGCGCGGGGAGCCAGACCGTCCCCTCGGTGAAGGAGAAGCCGCCCTGCACGAGCGCCACCGGCTCGATGCCGGCGATGGGGTCGACGCCCTCGTAGCTGCCGCCCATCCCACCTTGCCCGCCGCTGGTCGTGGAGCCGCTCGTCGCCTGCCCCGTGGTGGACGAGCTCGTGTTGCCCGAGCCCGACGAGGTGCTCGTCGTCGAGCCGGTCGCGTTCGAGCCGCCGGAGCCGGAGTCGTCTCCGCAGGCGGCACCGACGACTGCGAGCAGGGTCCCCAGCACGAATTTTCGTGACATCATCGTCATTTCCCCTTGTAAGCGGGCTTCCGCTTCTCCATGAACGCCGCCATCGCTTCGCGAAGGTCTTCGCTGGCGAGGTGCGCGGCGTTCCAGACCGCCACGTACCGGAGGCCGGCCTCTTCTCCCCACCGGGTCGTGGCGCGCAGGACCTCCTTCGTGCCCTGGACGACGAGCGGAGCGTTCTCCGCGATCTCCGTGGCCATGGCCACGGCCGCCTCGATCGCGCCCTCATCCGTCGGGAGCACGTCGCCTACGAGCCCGATCGCCCTCGCGCGCTCGGCGTCGATGTCCTTGCCGGTGAAGGCCAGCTCGCGCAGGTGCCCGCGCCCGATGACGCCCTCGAGGCGCTGGAGCGAGCCCATGTCGGCGACGATGGCGATCTTCGTCTCGCGAAGCGAGAAGCGCGCCGAGCTCGCGGCGACGCGCACGTCACACGCCGCGATGAGGTCCAGCCCACCGCCGATGCACCAGCCGTGGACGGCCGCGATGAACGGCTTGTTGCTCTCCACGATGGCGTCGAAGCCGCGGCGCATCTCCCCGATCTTGCGGAACAGCGCGAGGCGATCGGCGGCGAGGCCGCCCGTGGTCAGCGCCGGCCCGAGCTCGGGCGCCATGCGCATCAGGTCGAGCCCGGTGGAAAAATGCGGGCCCCTGGCCGCGACGACCACCGCGCGGACGGCTTCGTCGGCGTCGAGCGCGGCCACGACCCCAGGCAGCTCGGACCAGAACTCAGGGCCCATCGCGTTGCGGCGATCGGGGTTGGAGAGCCAGAGCACGGCCACGTGCTCGCGGCGTTCGATTTCGAAGGGCTTCACCATCGGCGCGCATGGTACGCGAGGACGAGCCCGGCGTGACCTCCCGACGAGGGGAGCCGTGAGCGTGGAGATCGTTACCTCGTGCCCGCGATGCGGAGAATGCGATCTTTGTCGGCCCCGCAGGTGCCCCGCCCGTCGCAGTTGCTGGTGGTGACGTAGAGCTTGCCGTCGGGGCCCATCACGACGTCGCGGAGCCGGCCGCTCCCGGAGTCGCCGGCGAGGTAGACGGCGTGGTTGAGGATGCGAGCGCGAGCGTCGTTCGGGTCGAAGCGCACGACGTGGAGGTGCTCGCTCCGGAGCGTGGCCACCACGAGAGCGCCGCGCCAGCCGGGGATCGCGCTGCCCCGATAGACCGCGGCGCCGCCGGGCGGCGCGGCCTCGCGCCAGACGAGAGACGGGGCGCGGGCGCCCGCGTAGGGATCGCAGCCGTGCACGCGCGGCCACCCGAGGTTCTCACCCGGGCGCGCGACGTTGACCTCGTCGTGGCCGCTCCAGCCGTTGAGCTCTCCGCTGGGACCGTGGTCGGTCACGACGAAGCTTCCGTCGTCGAGCCAGTCGAAGCCCTGCGAGTTGCGGACGCCGGTCACGTACGCGGGGCTGCCGGCGATCGGGTTGTCGGCGGGGACCTCGCCCTCCGGCGTGAGTCGAAGGATCTTGCCAGCGGGGTCCTTGGGATCCTGGGATCGCTCCGGCTCGCGCCCGTCCCCCGTGCCGACATACAGCATGCCGTCAGGTCCGAAGCGGATGCGTCCGCCGTCGTGGTATTGCGCCGCCGCGATCCCCGAGAAGACGACGCGGTCGAGCGACGCGGTCGAGAGGTCCTCCGAGAGACGCCAGCGTTCGATGCGGTTCTCCGCTCGACCTTCGCGCTCACCGGTCAGGTAGACGTAGAAAAACCGGTTGTCGGCGAACGCGGGGTGCAGCGCGATGCCGAGCAGCCCGCCCTCCGATCCGGCGCGGATGGCCGGCTGGGCGACCGGCGCGGAGACCTGGCCGTCAGCGCCGACGACGACGACGCGGCCCGGCCGCTCGGTCACCAAGAGCTCGCCGCCGGGGAGGAACGCGACGCCCCACGGGACCTCGAGCCCCTTGGCGACGACCTCGACCACGAGCTGCTCCTCCCCGGGCGGCCCGTAGCCTGCCTCGACGTAGGTGCAGGCGCCGGTCGCCTCGGACGCCGCGCCCGACGCGCCGCACCCGAGCATCACGAGCAACAGGGCGACGATGGATCGGGACCCCATCTCCGCAGCATGCAACCGTCGCGGCGCGGACGCACCGGGATTTGCTTCGTGTCAGGTGGGGCGAATCGCCTCGAGCGCGCTGAGCTCGGCTTCGTCGAGGACACGGGAGCGCGTGAGGAAGCGGAGCCCACGAGGCGCCTCCACGGAGAACCCGGCACCGCGCCCCGCCACCACGTCGATGATGAGCTGGGTGTGTTTCCAGCGCTCGAACTGGTCGGCGCCCATGTAAAACGGGCAGCCCTCGATCTCGCCGAGGTAGACGTCGCGGGTGCCGAGCAAGAACTCGCCGCGCGGGTAACACATGGGCGCGCTGCCGTCGCAGCACCCGCCCGACTGGTGGAACATGAGCGGGCCGTGCTCCTCCCGCAGCGACCGGATGAGCTCGGCCGCCGCGGGAGTGAGCGTGACACGCGCCGGGGTCAGAAGAACCCCATCGGCTTCGCGTCGTAGCTGACGAGGAGGTTCTTCGTCTGCTGGTAATGGTCGAGCATCATGCGGTGCGTCTCGCGACCGATGCCCGACTGCTTGTAGCCCCCGAACGCCGCGTGCGCCGGGTAGAGGTGGTAACAGTTGGTCCACACGCGCCCGGCCTGAATGGCGCGGCCGGCCCGGTACGCCTGCGTGCCGTCGCGCGTCCACACGCCGGCGCCGAGCCCATAGAGCGTGTCGTTGGCGATCGCGATCGCGTGGTCGAAATCCTTGAAGCTGGTCATCGACACGACCGGCCCGAAGATCTCCTCCTGGAAGACGCGCATCTTGTTGTGGCCCTCGAACACCGTGGGCATGACGTAACAGCCGCCCGCGAGGTCGCCGCCGAGCTGCGCGCGCTCGCCGCCGAGCAGGACCTTGGCGCCCTCCTTCTTGCCGATGTCGATGTAGCTGAGGATCTTCTCCAGCTGGTCGCTCGACGCCTGTGCGCCGACGGTCGTCTTCGGATCGAGCGGGTTACCCGGCACGTGGCCGCGAGCGCGCGCGACCGCGCGCTCGATGAACTGGCCGTAGATCTTCTCGCTCACGAGCGCGCGGGACGGACAGGTGCAGACCTCCCCCTGGTTGAGCGCGAACATGGAGAAGCCCTCGAGCACCTTCTCGGCGAAGTCGTCGTTCTTGGCGAAGACGTCCTCGAAGAAGATGTTGGGCGACTTGCCGCCGAGCTCGAGCGTCACCGGGATGAGGTTCTCGGAGGCGTATTGCATGATGAGCCGGCCCGTCGTCGTCTCGCCGGTGAACGCCACCTTGGAGATGCGCGGGCTGGACGCGAGGGGCTTGCCCGCCTCGATCCCGAAGCCGTTCACGACGTTGAGGACGCCGGCCGGGATCAGATCGGCGACGAGGTCGAGGAAGACCATGATGCTCGCCGGCGTCTGCTCGGCGGGCTTGAGGACGACGCAGTTTCCTGCGGCGATCGCAGGCGCGAGCTTCCACGCAGCCATGAGGAGCGGGAAGTTCCAGGGGATGATCTGGCCGACCACGCCCAGCGGCTCGTGGAAATGATAAGCAACCGTGTTGTCATCGAGCTCGGCGACCGTGCCCTCCTGAGCGCGGATGCAGCTGGCGAAGTAGCGGAAGTGGTCGATCGTCAGCGGGATGTCCGCCGCGAGCGTCTCGCGCACCGGCTTGCCGTTGTCCCAGGACTCCGCGACGGCGAGCTTCTCGAGGTTCTGCTCCAGTCGGTCGGCGATCTTGAACAGCACGGAGGCGCGATCGGCCGGCGAGGTGCGGCCCCATTTGTCCTTCGCCGCGTGGGCAGCGTCGAGCGCGGCGTCGACGTCCTCCGCGGTTCCGCGGGCCACCGCGCAGAACGGCCTGCCCGTGACCGCCGACAGGTTCTCGAAGTATTGACCGCGCTTGGGCTTGACCCAATCGCCGCCGATGAAGTTTTCGTATCGGGAGCGAAAGGCGACGGGAGAACCTTCGGTGTTCGGCGGCTGGTAGACCATGTCTTCCTCCAGGGTTGTGAATGACGCGCGGGCAGCCTTCGCAAGGCACGTTCCAGCCCGCAGCGTGTGGTTCTTCCCGGCGTTCGTGGGGCCACAACACGGCGCGTCATGTCCCGCGTATCGAAATGGAACGATTCGATCCGAGGCACCGGACACGCGTGGAGATGCCAGAGAGGTTGTGACACCCTATTCGGGATGGGCTCCGACCCGCCGCTCCGCCTGGACCCGGTGTCGCTCGCGCGATGGCGCGACTTCCACGCAGGCAGGCTCTCGGACGCGGAGGCGGACCCGGTGCTCTCACGGTGGAAGCGCGCGCTCGCGGCGGGGATCTCACCGGAAGGCCAGGCGGCGCCGCACGGCGTGGCCGACAGCGACCTGGTCGAGCGGCGCGCGCGCGTCGAGTCCCTGCTCGGCGGGGAGGACATGACGGACGTCTCGGCCGATCTCGTCGAGAGGCCGCTGGTCGCGGTCCTGTCGGATGACGAAGGCGTCATCGTCCAAGCCGACGCCCGCGGCTACGATCGTCGGGCGACGATGGCGCGGCTCGTGGAGGGCGCGCGGTGGGCGGAGGGCGCCCGCGGGACAAACGCGATCGGCACGGCGATCGCGGAGCGACGAAGCGTGGCCGTCATCGGCAGCGCCCACTACGAGCGCGCGAACCACGCCCTGTTCTGCTACGCGGCGCCCATCTTCGACCCCTACGGCGTCCTGGCGGGGGTCTTCGACGTGAGCGGCGACGTGGAGGACGACGACCCGACGCTCGGGCTGCGCGTGCGGCAGGTCGCGTCGGCCATGCAGACGGCGCTGCGCGCTCGCGCCTACGCCGCGGCGGTGTCGGGCGGAGCGCGCATCGTCGAGCGCATGCTGGAGCGGTCCGCGAGCCCGGCCGTGTTGCTCGAGGCGCCCGGGCTCGTCCGGCGGGCGAACGACCGCGCGCGCGCCGCGCTCCGGCTGGAGGACCCGACCGGCACCTCGACCGAGCGGCTGTTCGGCGTCTCGTGGGACGTGCTCTCGAAGGAGGCGCTCCGCGCGTCGGACGACTCGATCTTCGAGACGGCCTCCTCTCGTTATCGGTTGAGCTTCGATCCGATCGTCGGCCCTGGCGGCCGCGTGCTCTCCGTCGTCGTCCATTTCGATCCCGCGCCGCTGCCCGCTCGCTCGGCGGCCTGCGCGCCCGAGCCGCTCCCGGGAGCCTTCGACGCGCTGTTCGGGGAGGACGCGGCCGTCCTCGAGGCGAAAAGACGCGCCGCTCGGTTCGCGCGCACGCCCGTCCCCATCTTGCTCCTCGCCGAGACGGGGACCGGGAAGGAGCTGATGGCGCGCGCGATCCACGCGGCGAGCGATCGCGCGCGCGGCGCGTTCGTCGCGGTGAACTGCGGCGCGCTCTCGTCCCAGCTCCTCGCGAGCGAGCTCTTCGGCTACGCGCCCGGGTCGTTCACCGGCGCGCGGGCGCAAGGGCAGGAGGGGAAGATCGGCGCGGCCAACGGCGGCACGCTGTTCCTCGACGAGATCGGCGAGATGTCGCCGGAGCTGCAGGCCATGCTCCTCCGCGTCCTGGAGGACGGCACGTACGCGCGCGTGGGCGAGGCGACGACCCGGCGCGCGGACTTCCGCCTCGTCTGCGCGACGTGCCGCGACCTCCCCGCGCTCGTTCGCGCCGGCGCCTTTCGCAGCGACCTGTTCCACCGCATCCACGGCGCGGCCATCGGCCTCCCGCCGCTCCGGAGCCGGACCGACCGGGTCGCGCTCGCCGAGTCGATCCTCGAGGAGCTCGCCCGGGAGGCGAGCCTGGGCGCGCCCGCCCTGGGCCGCTCGGCGAAGGAGCACATTCAGGAGCACGTGTGGCCGGGGAACGTCCGCGAGCTGAAAAACGCCCTCCGGCATGCCCTCTACCTAGCCAGCGACACGATCGAGCGCGCGGACTTCCCCGACCTCCTCCTCGAGGACCGTCGCGCCCCCGCGCCGACGAGCGTCCGATCGCGGGTCGAGGCCGAGACCGAGGCGGTGCGGAGCGCGGTCGAGGCGTGCGGAGGCAACCTGACCGAGGCGGCCAAGCGCCTCGGCGTGTCCAGGAGCACGCTCTACCGCATGCTCGCCCGCGCTCGCCCGTCACGGCGCTGATCGCGCCGGCCCTTCTCCTCCACCCGCCGCGAGCTGTAAGGTCGGCGCGATGGCTTCCGTTGCCCCGCTCGACATGGCTCGCCCCTCGACTGTCGCGTTGATGCTCGCCGCAGCGCTCTCCTCCGGATGCGCCGCTTACGTTCCGTTCACGCAGGAGCTCCGCAACGAGCAGAGGCTCACCGGCGAGGACCTACGAAACCTGCAGTTTTACAACTCTCACACGATCACGCTGCGACGTGAGCTCGCGCGCGGAGACAGGCAGGTGACGGGAGGACACAAGCTCCTCGTCATCGCCGGCAAACAGATCGAGGAGGTCGTCATCGAACGACACACGCCCGGCGTCCTCATCGGCGCGAGCGCCTCCTCGCTCCAGGTGAGCTTCGAGGAGGGCACCTTCCTCGAGTTCGCCGTCCGCGGGCCCGAGCCGCTCCGCGACCCGCTCGTGCCGAGCGGCGGCTTCGCCGAGCCGCCCGACCCGTTCCCCGGCGACCGTCCGCCCGTGGTCGCCGCCGAGCCAACGGTGTTCCCCGGCTCGGGCAACTACTGGCTCTCGCCGTTCGACGGCGGACAGATCCAGTTCCAGGGCAAGGTCTACGACGCCTCGGGCGACACGTCGCTCGCGCACCTCGTCATCAGCACCGAGTCGCTGGAGAGCGTGGAGGAAGAGCGCACCGTCCTCAAGGGGCGGAAGCTGTAAGCGCGGCGGGGGCCGATCGTTCTCTCGGCAAGATGGATCGCCGAGCCCTCCTCCTCGCCTTCTCCGCCGCCGCTCTGTGTCTCGCCACCGGTTGCGCCTCGTACGTGCCGGTGACCCAGGAGCTCCGGAACGAGCACCACCTGAGCGCAAACGACCTCTCGAACCTGCAGTTCTACAACTCCGACACGATCACGCTGCGCCGCGAGCTCGAGCGCGGTGATCGGGAGGTCACCGGCGCGCACAAGCTCCGCGTGATCGCCGGCAAGCAGATCGAAGAGGTCGTGATCGCCGAGCACACGCCCGGCGTGATCGTCGGGGTGAGCGAAGGCCTGCTGCGCGTGAGCTTCGAGGAAGGCACCTTCCTCGAGTTCGGTGTCTCGGGCCCCGAGCCCATCTCCGAGCCCCTCGTTGCCCGGGGCGGCTTCGCCGAGCCGCCGGATCCGTTCCCGGCCGACACGCGCCGCGACCCACGCGAGCTCCGGCCCTTCCTCACGGGCTCGGGCAACTACTGGCTGCTGACGGACGGCGGCGCCGTCACCTTCCAGGGCAAACGCTACGAAGCGGTGGGCGCCACGACGCGCGCGCACCTCGTCATCAGCACCGAGTCGCTCGACGAGGTCGAGGAGGAGAAGACGGTCCTCAAGGGCCGACGCCTCTAGGTGCCGAAGGCTGGCCCCACTGGCCTCTGGCGAGGGTGTTTTCTCGGGGCTTTCCGAGGGAGGGAAGATTCGGCTTGCCGCGCCGTATTAGCGCGCCAAGATCCGCCGCCCCCAAGGAGCCCCCCATGAATTTTCTGAAGCTCGCCCCCGTCGCCCTCGCCTCCCTCGCCCTCCTCGCCGGCTGCAAGGGCGGCCCCGAAGGCACCTACAAGCTCGACAAAGAGTCGATGAAGACGGCCATGAAGGCCGAGATCGAGAAGATGCCGAAGGAGCAGCAGGCGGGCGCCGAGCTCGGCATGGCCATCATCGAGATGATGGACATGACCATCGAGATCAAGTCCGACGGCAAATACGAGGCGAAGACCTCGATGCCCGACCTCATGGGCAAGGACAAGGAAGCGAAGAAGGAAGAGACGGAGAGCGGCGACTGGAAGGTCGAGGGCGACAAGATCACCCTCAAGGGCAAGAAGGACCTGACCTGCAAGTTCGACTCGTCCAAGATCGAGTGTGAGGGCGACAAGAAGGGCGCTCCCTCGCTCGTCTTCAAGAAGTCCTGAAGCAACGCGCCTCGCACGCAACCAAGAGGGCCCTCCCCGCGGAGGGCCCTTTCGCTTTGTGGCGCTGGTCTCTTGGTCAGGACCGACCGGGCGTGGCGCGGAACAACGTGCCACTGCCCTCGGCGCGGTACGCCGCGACGCTGGCGGGCACGAACGCGCTCTCGCCGCTGCGCAACGTGACCGAGGTCGCCCCCGAGAGGACGACCTCTCCCTTTGCGCAGAAGACGATCTCCGCGCTCTCCACCTCGGCGACGACCGCGCCCTCGCTCACCTCGATTCGAGAGAGCTCGAAGTCGGGAGCGGAGGTCCGGTACGCGTGGACGCCCGCGCGCACGACCTCGGGCTTGACCAGCTCGGGGCCCACTGCGTCGAAGTCGAGCACGGCGAGCAGCTCCTCCACGTCCACGTGTTTGGTCGTCAACCCGCCGCGCAAGACGTTGTCCGAGCTCGCCATGATCTCGATGCCCACACCGCGGAGGTAAGCGTGCAGGTTGCCGGCGGGCAGGAAGATCGCTTCGCCGACGGCGAGCTCGACGTGGCGGAGCAGGAGCGAGGACACGACGCCCGCGTCCCCCGGATAGCGGTGTGCGAGGGTCGCAGCCCAGTAGTAGGCGCGTGCGTGTGGGCCGCCGTCCTTCGCCCGCTCGCGCGCCGCCGCCCCGACTGCCTCGACGAGCGGTGCGCGGTGCTCGTCCGCGAGCCGCATGAGCGCTTCGAATGTGTCCTTCAGCGGGGTGCTCGACGATCGCAGGAGCGCGAGGATCGGCTCGAGGTGCGGGACGCCGAGCGCGGTGAGCACCTCGAGCGCCTCCGGGTGCTCGCGGAAGCCGGACAGCGCCTCGAAAGGCTCGAGCGCGCAGAGGAGCTCAGGCTTGTGGTTCGGATCCTTGTACACGCGGTGCGAGGCGGAGAGCGGAATGCCCGCCCGCTCCTCGCGCTCGAAGCCCGCCTTGGCTCGGTCGAGGCTCGGATGGGCCTGGAGGCTCAGCGGCTCCTCCGCCGCGAGGACCTTCATCAAGAACGGCAGGCGCGTCCCGAAGCGCGAGAGGACGCGCTCGCCGAGGTGATGCTCCGGCGCCTCCTCGATCAGGTGGACGAGCGAGCGACCGCCGTGCGCCTGCGCGAGCTTCGACGGCGCGAGCGGGTGCGCGCCCATCCACAGCTCGGCCTGGGGCTCGGCCGCAGGCACCTCGTGTCCACGGAGGGACGCGATCGCGGAGCGCGAGCCCCACGCGTAGGGCATGACGGGACAGTCCAGAAGAAACACGTGTCTCGACTGTAGCTCGGCGTGACCGCGGCAGCACCCTTCCGACGCGTAAGGGCCAGTCACCAGCCCGTTTTGTCCTCGTCTGGAGGACGACATGAGACTCTCGATGATGACGCCGGCCCTCTTTCTGTTGGTGGGATGCGGGCACGGCGCGATCGGACAAGCCGTATTGTCGGATGGCTGCCGGGCGGAGGACTCGGCCTGCGAGAAGCGAGGATTCGAAGCGCCGATCGCCGTCGGCGCGACGGTGGAGCCCGAGGTCCGGATCGATCTGCGAGGGAGCGGCGCACCCGCTGCGCATTTCACCGCGGTGGGGGACGACGTCATCGTCGCCGACCGCGGCGTCCTGCGCGGCAAGGCCGCGGGTGTGGCGGCGGTGCTCCTGCGTACCGACAGCGGGACGGTGCTCGACTTCTTCCATGTGTGGGTCAAGGCGCCGACCCACCTCAAGCTCTTCCAGCTGGCGCCCGCGGGGAGCACGCCCGAGGCGATCACGACGCCTCTCGAGCTGCTCGAGGGTGAGAGCGTCCGGCTCTCGGCCAGCCTCTTTGGTGATGGGCAACCGCTCGCCGGACGAGCCGACCAGGAATGGACGATCGACAGGCCCGTGGTGGCCGTGCTCGGCGAGGGCCGCTCGGATCGGCGGCGGCTCGTCGCGCTCGAGCCCGGCCGGACGACGCTGCGTGTGCGGTCGCTCGATCAGACCGCGTTCGTCGAGATCGTGGTCCACGCCGCGCATCCCGGCTCGCTCGCCAAGACCGAGGTGAAGAAATGAACCGTCTCTCTCTCGTTGCCCTCGCCCTGCTCGCGTCCACCGGCTGCTCGCCCGCCCTCGGTGGCCTCTCCGGAGCCGCCCCGGGGCTGACGCTCAAACACGAATACGTCGCCTTCGGGGACGACGTCGTCACGCTGTCGGAAGGGACGGCTTACGCGCTCGATTGCTGGACCTTCGATGGCCCTTGCGACTCGGTCCACGCGGTCTCGAGCGATCCCAAGATCGCGGAGGTGCTCCCGTCCCACCTCGAGCGGAGGATGGATTGGTATGGCGAGCTCCGCGCCGCGCCAGCGAAGCCCGGCTTCGTGATCGCCGCGATGAGCCCCGGGGAGACCACGATCAGCTTCCAGGACGGCGGCGCGGAGACCCGGATTCGTGTCGTGGTCGAGTGAGCGGCAGGCTCAGCGGCAATTGCAGTAGCAGTTGCCGTCACCGCCGTCGTCGCGCGACGAGCAGGTGTACCCCGCCTGACAACCGGTCCGCTCGCAGGGCCCCCAATAGGCGCCGCCGAGCGAGCACGAGCAAGCGTTCTGCGCCTTCGCCGGCGCAGCCTTCGCGCCGGTGATCTTGATCCGCTGGCGCGAGAGGACGCGCCCCGTCTTGTACTTCGGGTAGACGTCGTGGAGTCGAATCTCCCAGTCGCCGGGCTCGGTGGCTTCGAGCGTGTGGGAGCTCGCACCCGACGCGACGTATTGCCAGCTCCCGAAGTCGGTGTCGGGCGCGTCCGGACGGATGAGCGTGATCCAGTATTTCTGGCCCTCGGGCGGCGCGAGGGTGACGCCGAGCTTCACGGTGATGGCGTCCCCCTTCTCGAACTCGGTCCGGTCGATCTTGATCGTGGGGATGGCCTCGGCCGATGGTGCATCGGGCGGCGGCGGCGGCGCGGCGGGCGCCCCCGGCATCGGATTCGTGGCGCCGAACGCCTCCAGGCAGGCGCGCGCCTCGCGGTTGATGAAGCCTTCGAGTCCCTCCGGCGGCGGCTCGTTCCTGCGCGGGCTGCTCCCTTCCCACACCTGGTACTGCTTGAGCCTGCGTTTGTGGAAGAAGGCGACCTCGTTCTGCCGCGGATCGCCCGACTCGGCTCCGTACCAGAGGATGATGTCGCCCGCCGCGCTCATCGCGTATTCGCTGCTCTGATCGTCGATCTTGAAGACGAGGCGCCGGACCATGTTGCCCTCGTGGAAGAGCAGGCACTGGTGACCACGCGCCTGCACGGTGGTGTAAGGCAGCTCCTTGTCGACCGCCCGCCGGAGCACGATGCCCGCCTCTCGCCCGACCCACGCGGCGGAGAAGGTGTCCGGCTCCTCCGGCATGTGGGGCGCGCCGGAGAAAAAGAGACCACCTCCCTCTTTGCCCTCGTCCATCCCCTCGTAGAACTCCCCGAGGATCCCGCCGTAGCCATCCTTCAGGGACGTCGTGAGCTCGACCTTGGACGGCGCCTTCTTCTTCGCGCGGGGCGAATCCTCCGCCCCGCTCTCATCGGCGCTCTTCTTGTTCGCGTTGCAGCCTGCCGAGAGGGAACCGACGAACGCGAGGGCAACGATGGCGCGGGTGACGTGGTGCATGAGCCTCCAGGGTCGCCGGGACGATCACCGGCAGGGTCCCAGGCTAAGGCGGCGCGCTCCGCCGACAATCTCAGCTCGATTTCAATCGAAGCTCCGCCCCGTCCGAGGAGGCTGGCGCTTCCCGCGGATAGCTCTGTAGTCTTGGAAAGTCGTGAAGCGGTACATGGTCGTCATCGAGCTGCCCGAGAGCGTCAGCGACGGTCGCCAGACTGGGCGGTTCGACAAGGTCAACGCCGTGACTCTCGAGGCCCAGAACCGTCTCCGCGCGTGGCTGAGCGAGCAAGGTGCCAGACACGACAGCTTCAGCTTCGATCCGCCGATGGCGTTCGGCACGTTCGGCGGTCAGTGCACGGAGGACGTGGCCAGGCTCATCCGGCGCGCGCCCGGCGTGCAGACCGTAATGGAGATCGGCTGAGGCCCGAGCCGGAGCGCGGGGACCTCACTCGACGTCGCGGCGAACCTTGATGCCGTGGCGCTCCATCTTGTAGAGGAGCGCGCGCCGCGAAATCGAGAGGAGCCGCGCGGCGGCCGACTGGTTGCCGCCGGTCTCGCGCAGCGCGGCTTCGATCGCCGCGCGCTCGGCGCTCGCGACCTGATCGCGGATCGCGTTGCCGAGAGGAGGCCGGACGCTTGGAGGGCTCGCGCTGGGTGGACCGCTCACACCTGGCCCGCCCACGTTCGCCGGCAGGTGCTCGGGTCGGATGACGCCGTCCTCCGCCAGGACAAAAGCGTGCTCGATCGCGTTCTTCAGCTCGCGCACGTTGCCCGCCCAGCGCCGCCGGCGGAGCTCGTCGAACGTCGCCGGGGCGATCTCGACCCGGCTGAGGCCGTGTCGGCTCGCCAGTCGAGCGGCGATCTGCGACGCGAGGAGCGCGATCTCCGCGGGCCGCTCGCGCAGCGGCGGAACGACGAGGGTGAACCCTGCGACCCGGAAGAGGAGGTCCTCACGAAAACGCCCTGCGGTCACCTCCGCGCGAAGATCGCGGTGCGTAGCCGCGATGATTCGCACGTCCACCTCGATCTCCTGCGACGCGCCGAGCGGGAGCACGCGCCGGGTCTCCAGGACGCGGAGCAGCTTGGCCTGCACGGTGAGGGGCATCTCGCCGATCTCGTCGAGAAACAGGGTGCCGCCGTGCGCTCGCAAGAACACGCCCGGGCGCTTCCGGTCGGCCCCGGTGAAGGCCCCGCGCTCGTGGCCGAACAGCTCCGCTTCGAGCAGCGACTCCGGCAGCGCCGCGGCGTTGATGCTCACGAGCTCGCCCCGGGAGCGAGGTCCCAGCGCGTGGAGCTGCTGGGCGACGACCTCCTTGCCTGCGCCGGTCTCGCCGGTCACGAGCACGGTCGTGTCGAGCGACGCGAGGCGACGCACCGTGCGGTAGAGCTCGACCATGTTCGGGTCCGCGACGATGACGTCCTCACCCGCGGCCCTGCGATCGACGGCTCCACGCGGCAGCTCGGCCTCACGCGCGTCGCCGGCCAGGCTCCTGCCCGGCGCGGTGCCGGCGACGAGGATCTCCAGCGGACCCATGGTGACGACGTCCCCCGCGACGACCCGCTCTTCCGACCGCACGCGGCGCCCGCCCACGGCGACGCCGTTGCGACTGCCGCAGTCGACGACGTAGAGCCCGTCCGCGCGGCTCTCCAGGCGCGCATGTTTGCGCGAGATCGAGGTGTCGTCGACGACGACGTCGTTGTCGATCGCGCGACCGACAGCGAGCGTGCGTCCCTTGCCCAGGTCCAGCACCCGCGTCTCGCCGCGAAGCCGGAGCACGATCGCCGGATGCGAGCCGAGCGAGGGCGGCGCCGAGTCGGCCGCCGCCGTGAGCGACGTGGTCAGATCGGCGGAGGAGCTGGGCAGCGGCGCCATGTCTCGCGTGCTCGAGGATACACGGTCGAAGGTCTCAATACCGGAGCCCGAAGGAGAGGCCGCCGGGCAAGAGCGTGACCTTCGCCTCCGTCCCCGCTCCGCCGCTCTCCCACGTGAGCCCCATGGTGAGCCCGGCCGCGGCGACGAGGCCCAGCCCCACCCCGAGGCACACGTCGGCCGCGACCGCCTGACGCACGACGGCGTCCACGTCATCGGGACGTTCCCGCGCGCATCGATCTCCGCACTCTCGGTCGAGCGAGTCGGCCTGCACCTTCGTCGCGACCGCCACGCCCCCGAAGGCCACCAGGGTCGCGGCGCCGAGCCCGCCGAGGACGTGCGCCCACGGCGAGAACCTCGGCCCCGCCGCGTCGTCCGCGATCAGGAGGACGATCTTCCTGTCCTTCTCACCTTGTTTGGCGACGAAGGTCGCGCTGACCGGCGGACCGCTCCCCAGCCGAGCCTCGGCCTTGTGCTCGCCCGGGTCGACCACGACGGCCGCTCCGCCCAACGCCCTCGGCTCGGGCCTCCCGTCGATCGAGATCTCGTCGGGCCGCAGGTCGGAGTCGCCCGGACCGCGCACCACCACCACCACCGTGGGTTGACTCGCTCGAATCCGCGCGACGAACCCCGCACACATCGTCCGAACCTCCTCCGGGCAGCTCGCCTGAGAGCAACGAACGGCCTCCGCCTCGGCCGCGACCAGCTTGCTCTCGAGCTCGAGCTCTTGCGTTTGCCTGTGCGAGGCGAGGCACGCGGCCTCGTCCGCGTCCGCGCCCCGTGCGAGGGGACCGACCGCGACGAGAGCGAGCCCGCAAGCCGCTGCGCCGAGCTTCATTTGCATACGCGCTCGAACGTGACGATACCGCGGGCATCGGTCTGCGGCACCAGCTTGCAGACCGGCGCCGTCGGCTTGCCCGCCGGCGCGCGCGCAGGACCGCGCGGCGGCGGCCCCTTCACCGGCGCCGGCGCCGAGGCCGTCGCCAGCGAAGACGCGGACGACGACGGGCTGGCGGTGGGACTCGCGACGGGAACCACGCTGGGAACGAGCGCGGCCTCGCTCGCGGTGGGAGTCGCGTCCGCCGTCCCCGCGAGCACGGGCTCGACGGGGCTCGACGTCGCGAGGAGCACCGCGACGCCCCCGAGGCCGGCGACGAGCAGGCCCGCAGCGACGAGCAGCGCGCCCCGGCGACGCCGCGCGCGCGTGGCATCGGACGAGAGCCTCGACGAGCCCGGCGTCTCGATCGTCAGGCCGAGCCGATGTTCGGCGCTCTCCACCACCTCCGCCGGAGAGGGGCCGCGCTCCGTCGTGCTCACCGGAGGCTCGCGGTCCGCTCGGAGCCAGGCGCCGATCCGTCGCGGGGACGCCGGCGCGAGGGCCTCCTCCAGCGCGGCGGCGAAGGCGTGCGCGGACGGAAACCGCTCGGCAGGGTCGGTCGCGAGCGCCTTCATGAGGACGGGAAGGACCGCGGCGGAGGGCCCCACGAGGTCCGCGCCCGTCCAGCGGGGCCCCGTGAGGACCTGGGCGCGGATCGCGGCCTCCGAGGCGCCGTCGAACAACCGACGGCCCGTGAGCAGCTCGAAGAGCACGAGCCCGGCCGAGAACACGTCGCTGCGCACCGTCGCGATGCCGGTGCGCAGCTGCTCGGGCGCCATGTACGCGAGCTTGCCCTTGATCAGACCGGTTCGCGTCGCTTGTTGGGCTCGGCCCTGCGCCTTGGCGATGCCGAAGTCGAGCACGCGCGCGAGGCCGTCCGCGCCGAGGACGATGTTCTGCGGCGAGACGTCGCGATGCACGATCCCGAGGATCGAGCCATCCGCGCCGCTCGCGGTGTGCGCGGCGTGCAGGCCCTCGAGCGCGCCGATGACGATGCCGTTTGCGATGTCCGCCGGAACGGCGCCCTGCCTGCAGAGCGCCGCGACCGTCGTGCCGCCGATGTACTCGAGCACGAGGAAGAGGTCTTCGCCCTCCTCGACGACGTCGAGCAACGCGGCCACGTTGGGGTGCTGCACGCGCGCCACCAGCCGCGCTTCGTCGAGCAAGATGGCCCGCGCGTCGGGGTCCGACACCAGCTCCGGGTGGAGCTTCTTGATCGCCACCGGGCGCGAGATTCCAGCCGGGCCCGCGAGCGTCCCGTAGAAGACCTCGGCCATTCCGCCGGCCCCGATCCGCTCGTGGATGAGGTAGCGGCCGACCCGGCGCTCCGCCCTCGGTGGCTCGTTCGCCGGGTCGGAGACGGCGTCGGAGGTAGGCTCGTCGTGTACGTTCGCCTGCGCCGCGCGGCCGGAGGGCCGGGGCGCGACCTCTCGCGCGGCGCGCGTCGGGTCGGCAACCTCCGCGCCGAAGAGATCGACGAGCGTCGCCGCGAGGAGCGACTCGAGCGGCTCGTCGCTCGAATCCTCCGCTCGGATGAGCTTGACGAGATCGCGCCGCATCTCGGCCGCCGACGCGTAGCGCTGCTCCTTGTCGCGGCTCATCGACCTCGACACGATGGCTTCGCAGAGGTCGTCGGTCGGGAGACCGCTCCGCGGCAGCGGCGCGTAGCTGCCCGAAAAAAGCGCCATGAGCGTCGCGGCCTCGTCGGGCCGGCGGAAGGGGTGCGTCGACGAGACGAGCTCGTAGAGCATGACCCCCGCCGAGAAGATGTCCGAACGAGCGTCGAGGACGTCACCTCGGCATTGCTCAGGTGACATGTACGCGATCTTTCCCTTCACCTCGCCCGTCGACGTCCGAGCGAGGCGCCCTTCGGCGTGTGCGATGCCGAAGTCGAGCAGCTTCACGTGACCGTCGTACGTCAGCATCACGTTCTGCGGCGATACATCGCGATGGACGATGCCGCGCGGTCGACCGTCGGGCCCGACGAGCTGGTGCGCAGCGTGCAGGCCGCCGAGCACCTCGGCGGCCACGTGCGCCGCCAGCCGCCGGTCGATCGGACGCTTGCGTGACCGCGCCCGCTCGAGCAACGCCGACGCGCTCTGCCCGGCCAAGTACTCCATGACGATGTACGGCTCGCCGCCCTCGAGGCCGAGGTCCTCCACGTGCACCACGTTCGGGTGGCGGATGCTCGCGGCGATGCCCGCCTCGTCGAGGAACATTTCCACGAACGCTCGATCGCTCGCGTACATCGGGAGGATCCGTTTGATCACAACCGTTCGAAGGAACCCGCCCGGCCCGTCGAGGCGCGCGAGGAGCACCTCGGCCATTCCGCCCCGAGCGAGCCGACGCACCACTTCGTATCGACCGAACCTCTCCTGCACCGGCGAGCTTCGATCTTAGCAGACCGATCAGCGCCGCCGCGTCTTCACAGCGCGACGGGCCCCGAGCAGATCTCCGGGTCGCCGAACGTGTCGATGTCGATTCCCATCAGGTTCGCGATCGTGACGAGCAGGTTGTTGTGGGGCACACCCGGTCGGTCGAGGTAGCGACCGGGGCCGAGCTCCGGGAACCCCTTCCCGCCGGCGAGCAGGTAGAGCAGCCGATCCTTGCTGTGCCCTCGCCCCATGCCCTTCGTCCAGACGACGAGCGTGTTGTCGAGGACGGTGCCGTCCCCTTCGGGGATCGAATCGAGCTTCTCCAGCAGGTAGGCGTACTGCCGGATGTAGAAGGTCTCGACGAGGAGACGTTTCTCCAGGTTCGCCGGTGAGGGGTCCGTCTCGTAGTCGTGGGCGACGACGTGTTGGCTCCGATCGATGTAGATGCCTTCGCTCGGCCAATCGAGGACGCCGCTGTACGACTCCGCGTTGCCTGTGTTGCCGTTCTGGATCGATCCGACGCGGACCAGGCCACAGGCGACGGCGTTGGCGAGGATGTCCATGTGGCGGCGCGCCGTGACCGGGAAGTCCTTCGACGAGGCGAAGTCGTAGCCGCCCTCGGGCGCAAGCGGATCACAGGCCGCCGGATCGAACGCAGCCAGGTCGCTCTCCAGCTTGCGCAGGTGTCCGAGGTGGACGTCGAGCTTGTCTTTGTCCTCCGTCGGGAGCCGGCCACGCAGGCGGTCGAGCTCGAGCGCGACGTGGTCCATGACGCGGATCTGGCGATCCCGGCGGGCGATCTGCTCGGTGTTGTCGGCGCCGGACGAGCCGAACACCATGTCGAACACGGCCGATGGGTCTTCGTGTGGGTCGACCGGCTGATCTTTGCCGAGGTAGGAGATGCGGCCGCCGCCGTTGTTCCCGATCGGTCGCGCGGCGAGCGTGAGCGCGCTCGTGTCGAGCTCCTTGGCGATGAACTGGTCGAGCGAGATGCCTCCGCCCCAGTATTCGTTTTCGTTCTGGAGGTTCGGCCAGAGGCTGTTGGCCCAGCCCGTGAGCTGGTGGCCCATCCCGACGTGCCCGCCGGGGCCTTGCTCCTTGTCGCGTGTCGTCATCTCCATGTTGCCGATGACGAGGAGCTTGTCCTTGAACGGCTCGAGCGCCTCCAGCATGGGCGGGAGCGCGCCGAGCGCGAACTCGCTCCCCTGCCCTTCCGGCAACCACTGCGGCCGGTCGACGGAGTTGTTCGGGCTGAAGAAGAAGAGCACACGCCGCGGGTGGTCCGCCGCGGCGCTCGGCGTCGAGCGGACGAACGGGAAGAGGAGCGCGCTCGTGGTCAGGCCCGAGAGCAGCCGCCGCCTCGACAGTCTGTTGTTGTTCCTCATGGGGCTCTCCTATTGGGCGCGCGTGTAACGGAAGGCGTCGCTCTTCGTGATCGCCACGATGAGCGCGCGGATGTCGTGCCCCGACGCCGAGAACTCGGCCTCGATCGCGTCGGCTGAGCACTCCTCCCCGTGCAGTGACCGACCGAGCGCAAACGACGACCAGCTGCGGGCAGCGCACGCGTGGACCTCGGGGTCCTCGGCGAGGCGATGGGATAGATCGACGATCGACGAAAACGTACCGACCTCGGCCCCCACGACCTCCCCCGACTCGGGGATCGGCTGGCCCGCGGCGTCGGCTTCGGCGTAGTGCCCCGTCGCGTCGAAGCGGTCGAAGGCCTTGCCGATGGGATCCATCAACAGATGACAGCTCGCGCACTCGGGGTTCTCGAGGCGGTTCGGGTCGTTTGTGTCGGCGAAGTCGACGTTCGGTGGTGGAGGCGGCATCGTCGCGCAGAGGAGACGCTCGCGGACGAACTTGCCGCGGTGGACCCAGGAGCTCTCGGTCGGGTAGGCGTGCCTCACCAAGAAGAGCCCCTGCGTCAGCAGCCCCGCTCGCTCCTCGGGCAACATGGTCTTCTCGAAGTCTCCGGCCGCTTCTACGCCGTAGTGCTCGGCCAGGCTCGGGTCGAGGTAGGAGTACGGTGCTGTCAGCAACGTCTCCAGGCGAGCGTCGCCCGCGAGCAACACCTCCCGAAAAAACGTGCGCGACTCGGTCACCATGGCCTGGAGCAGCGACGGGTCCCAGTCCGGGAAGACCTCGGCATCGCGCGTGACGTCACCGAGAGAGCGGAGGTCGAGCCATTGCCGTTCGAACTCGGCCACCATCTCTTCTGCTTTGGGGTCGGCCAGCATCCGCCGCGCCTCCAGCTCGATGCCCTCCGCGGTGTCGAGCCTCCCCTCCGCTGCGGCCGCGAAGAGCGCTTCGTCCGGCATGGTCCCCCAGATGAAGTAGGAGAGGCGCGAGGCGATCTCGTGGCCGGTAAGCTGCACGACGCCGCCCGGCTCGCGTCCGATCTCCACGTGGTAGAGAAAGCTCGGCGACATGAGCACGGCCTGGACGACCACCTCGAGGGCGGTCGTCGCGTCCGATTGCTCCCGCTCCGCCTCGTAGAGCGCGACCAGCCCCGCGAGCTCCTCCCCGGAGAGCGGCCGGCGGTACGCGCGAGCCCCGAGGTCGCCGATGTAGCTCGACGCACACTCGAGCTCTTCCCAGTCGCAGCCGACGTCGTCGGCGAAGCGCGACCGGACCTCGGCCGCGAGCGCCTCCGCTGTCGCGCGGTACACGTCGACGGCGCGCTCGGACGCGGCCGTGACGTTCACGTCGAAGCCCTCGCGGACCTCGTCGGAGACGAAGTCTTCGAGCGCCGGCGCCGGGATGCCCAGGAGGTCACGGATCGTGGCTCGGTACTGGGCGCGGGTGAGCCGCCGGAGCGGCGACCGCTCGGCCTGGGGCGTGGCGCAGCTCTCTGCCGAGGCCTCGCCCTCGGGGCTCGCGCCGCTGCCACCGATCTCGCCGACGCAGCCGCTCGCCAGGAAGGCGGCCGCCAGCCCGATTGCTCTCGTCTTCGCCATCGCGCAGGCACTCCGCAAGCCTCGTGCCCGCCGCGACCTGGCCTCCGCGCGCCGCGGCGCAGCCTCGCCCTTCGATCACCTGCGCAGGGTCTTGCGCAACTGCGCTATCTTCGTCGGGTGGGGCTCTGTCCGCGAAGCTTGCTGCTCCTGCTTTCGTTCGCGGCCTCGTGCACCCTCGTGATCGACCGCTCCCGATACGAAGACGGCGGAGGGGCCGGCGGCGCGCTCACGACCGGCGGGCAAGGCGGCGGCGTTGGGCAAGGGGGCCAGCCGGGTCAAGGCGGGGAGGCAGGACAGGGCGGAGGGCCGCCGACCGGCAGGTGTGTGCCCGCCCTCTTCCACGTCTCCTTCGACGAGCCCACCACCGACTCCTGGCTGGGCAGCACCCTCGTCCAGAGCGGCTCGAGCGGGGAGCTGACGAACGTCGAGGCGCGCCGAGGGCCGGGCGCCTGGCGCATCCCGCTGGGCGAGACCGATCCTCGGTCCTACCTCCGATCTTTCGCCGTGGATCAGGAGGGCGTCGAGCTCTGGCTCGGCTTCAGCCAGCGCCACCTGGGACCGGTGATCACCTACGGCACGCGCACCTTCACGCTCGACTGCCTCTACAGCGGCGATCCCTGGCAGAAGACGCTCTTCAGCACGTCCCTCGACGACGACACACCAGGCCTGCCCTACTTCGCCGACGGCGCCATCCTGGCCCTCGGCGCTCCCAGCCTCGACGCGTTCGGGACGATCGCCGGTGATGCGGACTACGCCGACTGGGCGATCCGCTTCTTGCTTTCGCGCGAGGACGACGGCTACATCGACGTGTACCGGAACCGCACGCTCGTCTTCTCCTACCAGGGTGTGACCGTGCATCCCGATTGCCCGTCGGAAAATTTCCTTCTGCAGATGGGCCTGGGCCGCTGGCAAGGGTTCGGCGACGGCGGGGCCGACATGGCGCCGGCCCAGACGCTCGAGGAGGACGAGATCACCCTGCTTCGCGGGCCGCTCGACCCGGTCGACGCGCTCTACACGTTGTGGCCGGACTCGGGCTGCTTCGACTGAAAGCGCTGCTCCGGCGCGACGTTCAGACCCGCCGGCGCGGCTTGCCGCAGCGCGACGACCTTGCTCTCGCCGCCGGGCTCTCGCCTGGTGATGGTGAGGCCAGCGTGAGGTTGTTCTCGAAGCGGACACGATTTGACAGCGCACCGGGCTCGGGCTGGTTCTACTGAAGGGGCGGCGGTTCGGCCCCGCCTACTCCACCACCACGGTGAGTGCCACGAAGTCCTCGAGCGAGGTCGAGGTGGCGATGTAGAGCACCCCATCGTGCGGGCGACATTCATCTCCCTTCCGGAAGAAGAGTCCAGGATCGGGCGTGCGGTAGTCCGTGATGGCCGTGACCACGTTCGACGCACCTGTTTGCAGCTGCGCCCCCGGCTCAGATAACGCCCAAACGGACTCAGTACACGCGGGCTCCCGATACGCGAGCGCTCGCCAGCCCTTCTGCTCGGGTAAGCAACGAAGCCCGCTGACCGTTTCGACAATGAAACACTCCTCGTTCGTTGCGCTGTCGAAAACGCCCACCGCCGCGCGCGTTCGACCATCGGTCCGGGTAATCAGACGCAGGCGCGACCGAGCGAGCTCGATGAGCCTCTCGCCGCGGACGGAGATCACGTCGAGGGCGCCATCCTCGGTCTCGAAGGCGCTCTCCATTTCGGGGCTCGGCCGCCAGAACGCGAGCGAGTCCCCCGGCAACTCCTCCAGAACCGAGTACACACCCCTGATCCCCCGAGACGACCCGCACGACGAGTCACCGAGCCGCAGCCAGTAGGTCGTAATCGGTTCTGTACCGATACGAAGCAGGCGAGCGGCAATGCCTTCACCCTGCAGAGCGTAGCCCTGGCTCGGCGGTGGTCCTCCAAACTGCGGCTCCTCCAGCCATACTGCCGGTTGGGAGCACTCCGGGTCCGAGAAGAACCGACTCTCGTTCGCCCGAGCTGCACCGCACGCTGGGTTCCGAACGTCCCAACTGACGCAATCCAATCCGAGCTTTCGATCATGCCATCCAATCCGGATTGCGAAACCGTCCTCGGCAACCGCGAGGCGTGCACGCACCCGGTCACCGCTGCTCCAGGGCGGCACTTCTTCCTCCTCACAGGCGGAAATCCCGACCGCTATGATGCCGAACCAGACCCACCCGACACGCGCCATGATCAGGTAGGGTAACGACTTCCGGCGCGAGCAGGCAATCGCCAGAGCTTCCGGCTCGCCGCGGACGGGCGCTGCTCCGGCGCGACGTTCAGACCCGCCGCGTCTTCGCGATGAACTTCCGATCGAAGAGGCGGACGCGTCTCACGAAGAGGTCGAGGACGAAGACGACGATGGCGACGTAGATGAACCAGCGCCAGAGATCCTCGTGGTAGGTGATCTTCTCGCCCGCGGGGTCGAAGACCTGCGCGACGTCGGCCGGGTCGATCGCCCCGCCGGTGGCGAGGGCGACGCGCGCGAGGGCTTCCCGGTCGGGCTCGAAGCTCGCGTACTCGCGCGGGTACGGGTTCGACACGTGCCCGTAGCTCACGGCGACGACCTTCGACGTGCCGTCGGGCTGCTCGCGCACGTGCTCGGCCTTGAGCAGGAAGCTGCCGTATTTGTCCATCGGCATCTCCGCCTCGTATCGGCCGGGCGCGGTCTGCCGCAGGTCGACGACCTTGCTCTCGCCGCCGGGCTCGGGCCCGGTGATGGTGAGGCGTGACGTGAGGTTGTTCTCGAAGCGCTCGTCGGGCGTGAACGCGTCGACCGAGGCGCGGAGGACGCCGCCGACGATCTCCGCCTTCATGTCGAGCTCGCGCTGGTGCTTCTGGCGCATGTGCTCGCGCACGAGCTGACCCCAGAACTTCTCGAAGCCGTCCCAGCGGATCCAGTCCACCGCCCACTTGGCCTTCACGTCGCTCGTCCACGCGAGCGACCAGCCGAGGCCGACGCGCCAGCGCGCGAGGATGGGCTCGTCGGTGTCGGACGCGAGGATCTGCTCGGCGGGAGCCGGCTTGAGCGTGGTCGAGACGTAGCCGTGCAGGTAGCCCGCGCCGCGCACGTCCACGTTCTTCAGGAACTGCGGCTCGCTCGTCTGCACGACGGGGAACCACTCCTCCACCGCGGCGGCGCGCGAGATCATCTCGGCCTCCTTGGTGAAGATCTTCGGGAGGTTGTTCGGGTCGGACACGATGTGACAGCGCCCGGTACCTCCGGCGTCCGCCAAGGTCTGCATGAGCTGCTCGTCGACCTCGCTGCCGACGCCTACCGTCGTCAGGGTGATCGACTCCGCGGTCATCGCGGTCACCAGCTCCTTCAAACCGTTCGTGGTGTTGGGCCGACCGTCGGAGAGGAGGATGACGTGTTTGCGGCGCGCCTGCGCGACCGTCAGATCCTGGAAGGCCGCGTCGAGCGCGCCGGCGAACTCCGTCCCGCCGGCGGGCTGGATGCGCGCGATCTCGGCCGAGATGCGCGTGCGGTTGCGCGCCGGCTGCAGCTTCACGAACCTCGTGGGGTTCGAGTCGAAGGCGATGACCTCGATGAGGTCGTCGCCCGACAGCGTCTGCACGGTGGCCTTGGCGGCGGCCTTGGCCATCTCGATCGGGAGGCCGGTCATCGACCCGGAGCGGTCCATGACGAGCGCCATGGCCACGCTCGGCATCTCCTTCTTCTTCTCGTTCTCCATCCGCACCGGCAAGATCCGCTCGACGGTCGTGCGGTACCAGCCGCCGAGGCCGTAGCCGGATTCGCCGCCCGCGAAGAGGAAGCCGCCGCCGAGATCGCGCACGTAGCGCTCGATGAGATCTTGCGCGGCGAGGTCGAGCTGCTCCTTCGCCACGTCGCTGACGATGACGAAATCGTACCGTTCGAGCTCCTTGAGGGAGGCCGGAAAGCCCGCGGGGCTCCGCGGCTCCACGTCGAACTGCTGCGCGCGCAGCGCGTTGGCGAGGTAGGTCCCCTGCTCGGGCGTGCCCTCGACGTAGAGCACCATGGGGCGGCCGGGGACATCGATGGTCGCGGCGTATTTGTTGTTGTCGGGGAACTTGTCGTCGGCGATCTGATCGAGCTCGAGCGCGTAGGTGACCGGCCCGGCGTAGCGGACGACGCTCTTGAAGACGACCTCGTTCTGGCCGCCCTTGAGCTCCACGTCTTTGATGCCCTCGAGGCCGTTCAGCGCCTCGCCCTGGTAGAGGCGCGCGCGCGCCTTGGTCGCGCGCGTGGAGTAGACCTGCGCCTTGACCTCGAACGTCTCGCCCACCTTCACGCGGTCGGGCAGCTTCACCGACTGGAGCGCGACCTCCCCGGGAGGTGGCCGCGTGTACGGGATCGTGAAGACGCGGACGCCGTGGTCCTTCGCGCGGTTCGCCTCGGCCAGGATGTCGCCGTCGGTCTGGGCGCCGTCCGAGAGGATGACCGCGCGCTTGAGGTAACCGGGCGGGTAGAGGCCGTAAGCGAGCTGCAGTGCCGCCTGGAGGTTCGAGCCTGCCCCCTCGTCGCTGGGGTTGCCGCTCGCCTTCGGATCGCCGTGGCGAGCGATCGCGAGCTCGGGCGCGCCCTCGGGCGCGGGCTCGGTCCCTCCGCCGGGGACGTCGACGAGGCGAGGACGTTTGGCGAACGTGATGAGCTTCACCACGCCCTCGGGTGGCTTCTCTTTCACCGCGCGCGCGACGATCGCCTGGGCGTCCGCCAGCGCCTCTTCCGGCACCGAGTTCGACACGTCCACCAGGTAGACGGTGGCAGTCTTTTCGGTCGTCGCGGAGCGCGCGAGGCGGGAGAGCCCAAACGCGACCGCCGCCACGAAGAGGCACCGGAGCAACACCGAGATCACCCGCTGCGGCCACGGCAGATCCGCCAGCGACTTCGAGAGCACGCCGACGAACCAGGGGAAGACGAGCATGATCCCGAGCAGCTTCGGGTTCAGAAGCTCGTATTCGACCTCTTTGTAGGTGTACTTGAGCGTCGGATCCGGAGCCGAGAGGACGTACTTCTGGAACGCCCAGTAGAGCAGCCCCGCGAGCGCGGCGCAGGTGACGACCCAGCCGAGCGCGGCGAGGCGGCTCCGCCACGCGCGCGACGGGCCGCGCAGGACGGTCGCGGGCCTCCGGGACGGCGGCGGCGTGCTCTCGCTCATACGGTCACCCGACGGTGGTACGTGAGCCACTCGACGACGCTGATGGCGATGACGGCGAAGAGCAGGTACGCCCAGATCTCGCGGCGCACGCCGACCGTGAAGCCGCTCACCTCACCGGCCGTCGTCCCGTTCACGGTGAGCTCCTTCTGCGGCTCGATGCGGCTCTCGAACGGGTCCACCAGGTTGGCCGCGAACATCGTCTCGTATTTCTCACCCTCCGCGCCGCCTCGCACCGTGTAGATGCCCGAGCGCTGCCCCAGGAACACGGCGCGACCGTCCTGCACGGGGATGACGCGCTCCGCGCCGGAAGGCTCGACGAGCGTCGCCGTCTCGAGCTGGGAGGGCGCTGGGACGCGCCAGACGGTGCCGGTGGAGAAGCTCGAGATGTAACCCGTGTCCTCCTCGACGAAGTCGTTGATCGTGTTCATGAGCAGGAGCGGCCACGAGATCATGAAGGGCAGGTCGGTGTCGCGCAGATCGATGCCCATCGCCACGAACTTGTGGCCCTCGCGGCGGCCGGAGATGAGGAGGGGGCCGCGCACGCTGGCCCCGATGATCTTGTCCTCCTTCTCGGGCTTGAGGACGTGGGCGCGCCACACGCTCGCGGCGCCGAGCTCCGTGTAGCGCACGACGGGGCTCTTCTCGTCTATCTCGTCGAAGCCGAGCGGCGCGTTTTTGTCGTCGTCGAGGATCTCCTTGTCGACGGTGAACGGCAGGTCCTTCCCGGTGGGGTTCAGGTAGAAGATGTGGCCCGAGCCGGGGGTGGGCGTGGCGGCTACGCCGTCGAAGATGGTGACGTCGAACTTGCCATCGGCCGGGTAGCGCTTCGGCGAGACCATCGTCACGTCCAGGTACTCGTCGAGGAGCAGCGCCGCCTCGAGGTACATGTTGCCGGTCGTCACCACCTGGATTCGCGACCGGCGACGCTCCGGCAAGAGCGCATACGCGATGTCGTCCGCGGGGAGGTCGTCGCCGCCGACCGTCGCGCCCGGCTTGCACAGGTCCGTACCGGGCGCCGTCTCCGCCGCGACCGCCGCGAGCCGAGCCTCGAGCGTACGCGACGCGCCGGAGAGGTTCGGATAGAAGCGCGGCAAGCGCTCGCCGGCCTTCAGCTTCAGGCGAGCGACGTCGGTCAGGGCGCCGTCACCGCAGAGGACGAGATCGAGGTCCATGTCCTCTTTGCCGGTGTTCGTGACCTCGAGCATCACCTCGTAGCGGCTCTTGTCGAGCGGGTAACGACGAACCGAAAACCCGGTGATCGCCGCGTTCTTCGAGCCCTCCCCCACGCCGACGAACGAGAGCTTGGTCCCCGAGAGATCGACCGGGCCGAGCTGATCGGCCGCCGGTCCGAGCGCGCCGTCGGAGACGACGATGATCTCGGGGTTGGGCAGACCCCGAAGCGTGTCGGTGGCGAAGCGGAGCGCCCGCGGGAAGTCCGCCCGCGTCTCGCTCGGCGTGATCGAGTCGAGCGCCTTCTCCAGCTCGCCGATGTCGTTGGTCAGCGTGGAGAGCGGCGTGATGGCCGCGTCCATCTGGGCGATGATCATGCGGTCGTCGCCGCCGAGACCGCGCACCGTCTCGCGCAAGCGGCGCTTGCCCTCCTCGAGCCGGCTGGGCGAGACGTCCGTCGCCTGCATGCTCGCGCTCGCGTCGACGAGCACGACCACGTTCCTCCCCTCGACGAGGTTCTGCGCCGTGCGCGGGTCGCCGAGGGCCAGGAGGAGGAGCGCGAGGAGCGCCAGCTGCAGGAGGAGCGAGAGCAGACGCTTGAGCTGCGAGAAGAGGCTCGTCGCCTCCTTGTCCCGGAGGATGCGCTCCCAGAGGCGCGAGAACGGGACGGGGACGGGCCGCCGCTTGAGCTTGAGGATGTAGAGGAGGACGACCAGGCCGCCGGCGACGCCGCCGATGGTGAGGAGAGTCTGGAGCGGGAGACCGACGAAATGCGGCATGTCAGCGCAAGAACCCGCCTCGGCGGAAGACGCGGAGGATGAGCTCGTCGAACGGGATGTCCACGTTCGCCTCGTAGTAGGCCACCTGCTTCTTGGTGCAGAAGCGCTTCACCTGCTCGATGTAGCCGTCGTAGGCCTGCGCGTAGCGCTCGAGGATACGCGGCGTCACCGTGACCTCGCGCTCCTCGCCCGACTCGCAGTCGTACACGCGCACGTCGCCGCGGAGCTCGGGCGTGCGGTCCTTCGGATCGGTCACGTGGAGCACGAAGGGCTCGAACTTGTTGTAGCGCAGGACGTTGATGCCCTTCTCGAAGCCCTTCGCGTCGTAGAGGTCCGTGATGAGGACGGCGAGGCCGCGCCGTTTGTGCTGAGCCACGAAGGTCTTCAGGCTGTCCTCGAGGTCGGTGTGGCCTTCAGGCTGGAGGCCGGAGAGGAAGCGGAAGATCCGGAAGATGCGCGCCTTGCCCCTCGTCTCGGGCATTCGACCGCTGAGCTCGTCTGTCGCCGAGACGATCGTGACGCGGTCGAGGTTGGCGAGGCCGACGTAAGCGAGCGCGGCGCAGATGCGCTTGGCGTGGCGGAGCTTCTCGCCGTCCCCGAACCCCATCGACGAAGAGGTGTCGAGGATGAAGTAGATGCTGAGGTCCTCCTCCTCCTCGTAGAGGCGGATGAGCAGGCGCTGGAACCGGCTGTAAGCCGACCAGTCCACCGAGCGGATGTCGTCGCCCGGCGCGTAGTCGCGGTGGTCGGCGAACTCGACGCCGCTGCCGGTCTTCCGGGTGCGCCGCTCGGCGCGCATCGCGCCGGAGAAGACGCGCTTCGAGACCATCGCGAGGTAGTCCAGCTTGCGCTGGAAGTCGTCGTCGAAGAGATCGTCGTCGCGCGCCGGGGCGCGGCTCCGCAGGCTCTTCGGCGCGCGCGCGAGGAAGTCGAAGACGCCCATCTGTCGCGCGCTACTTCGCGCTCTCCGGGAGCCCCTTCAGGATGGCCAAAAGGACCTCGTCCGTCTTGATGCCCTCGGCCTCGCCTTCGAAGTTCAAGAGCACGCGGTGCCGGAGCGCCGGCAAGCTGCTCACCTTCACGTCTTCGATGCTGGGCGCGAAGCGGCCATCCATCAGGGCGCGGATCTTCGACGCGAGGAGGATGGCCTGCGCGCCGCGCGGCGAGGAGCCGAACTTCACGAAGCGCTTCACCGAGTCGAACGTCGTCGACTCCGGGTGTGTCGCCTGGAGGAGCCTCACCACGTAGTCCTGCACGTGCTGGGCGACGGGCACCTCGCGAACGAGCTTCTGCATCTCGAGGATCTGGTCCTTCGTGAGGGCCTGGGTCGCGCGATGGGACTCGCTGCCTGTCGTGCGGCTGAGGATCTGGTGGAGCTCCTCGCGACCGGGGAACGGGACGTGGAGCTTGAAGAAGAAGCGATCGAGCTGCGCTTCGGGCAGCGGGTAGGTGCCTTCGCTCTCGAGCGGGTTCTGCGTGGCGAGGACGAAAAACGGCTTGTCGAGCTCGTGTGTCTTCGTCGACACGGTCACGCGCTGCTCCTGCATGGCCTCGAGCAAGGCCGACTGCGTCTTCGGCGTGGCGCGGTTGATCTCGTCAGCCAGGACGATGTTCGCGAAGATTGGCCCCTTCCGGAACACGAGCGAGCGCTGCGCGCCGCCACCGTCGTCGGAGATGACGGTGGTCCCGATGATGTCGGCGGGCATCATGTCCGGGGTGAACTGGATGCGCGCGAAGTCGAGGCTGAGCGCGTCCGCGATGGTCCGCACGAGGAGCGTCTTGCCGAGACCGGGGACGCCCTCGAGCAGCGCGTGGGAGCCCGCGAACATGCAGGTGAGCACGCCGTCGACGACCTCGCGGTTGCCGACGATGACCTTGGCGACCTCCTCGCGCAGGTTGCCGATGAGCTTCTGGAAGTGCGCGACCTCTTCCCGCGCGCCCTTCGTTTCTTCGTCCTTCGTTTTCGCCATGATCTCTCGCTCAGTCTCGCGGGCGGATCAGCTGGAAGTAGCGCTGCACGTAGAAGCGATACCCGTCGGGGATCGTCTCGGTCTTCATGTCCTCTTCCGCCTTGGTCTTGGCTTCCTTGTAGACCTGCTTGTACTTGCTGCCGCGGAAGCCGCGGTCGGCCGCCGAGCGGATGACCTGCTTCGCGATCGCGCCTTGCCCGCTGTCGTTGGCAGCGGCCTCGACGTCCATCGTGTCCATCCCGGCGCCGTCGGTCGCGGCGCCACGCGGATCGCCCCCCGAGCCGACGCCGCCCGGCCCCTTGTCGCCCTTCCCGGAGCCTTCTCCCGGCTGGTCGCCTTGACCGCTCTGCCCCTCCCCTTGCCCTTGGCCGGCGCCGGGGATCGGGATGTTGCCGCCGGGGCCAAAGGAGATCTCGAGGCCCTCTTCCCCTTCTCCCTCGCCTTCGCCCTGGCCCTTTCCTTTGCCCTTCCCCTTGCCCTGCTGGCCGTCCTCGCCCTCTTCGCCTTCGCCTTCGCCGTCTTGGCCCTGGCCCTCGCGGTCCATCTTGTCGCCGGACTTGCCCTGACCTTCGCCTTGCTCGTCGCCGCCCTCGCCCTGCTTGCCCTTGCCCTGCTTCCCCTTGCCGCCGCGCGCGCGCTTGGAGAAGTTCTCGAGCCGAGCGCGGCCCTTCTTGCCGGCCTTCTGCTCCTGGCGCAGGCGCTCGCGTAGCTCCTCCAGCTTCTGCTTGAGCTGCTCCTTGTCCTTCTGGGACATCCCTTCCCGCTCCATGCGGTTGATGTCCTCCGCGGCCTGCTGGAGATCCTGCGCGGCCTTCTGCAGGTCCTCCTGCGTGATGCCGGCTTCCTTGAGGAGGTTCTGCGCGGCCTCGGCGAGCTCGCGATCGAGCCGCTCGAGCTCGCGATTGGCGCGTTGTTGCTCCGCAGCCTCGCGGTCGAGGCGCTCGAGCTCGCGCTCCTTCTTCTTGAGGAGTCGCTCTTCCTCCTCCTTCTTCTGGGGGTTGGTCTCCTTCTCGAGATCCTTCTTCTTCTTGAGGAGCTGCTCCTCGAGCTCCTTGCGGCGCTCGTTGATCGCCTCCAGCGCTTGCTTGCGCTGCTCGGAAGCCTTCTTCAACGCCTCTCGCAGCTTCTCCAGCTGCTTCTTGTCGGGCTTCTTCGTCGTCTTGAGCTTCTCGGCGAGCTCCTTCGTCTTCTGCTCGGCGCGCTTGAGGTCCTGGTCCTTCAGGGCGTCGGCGATCTCCTTCGAGAGCTCGCTCTTCTCGAGTTGCTTCGCGGTCTCTTTCAGCTCCGCCTCGAGCTTCTTCGCGTCGGCCTCCGCGCCGTCGAGGAGCTCGCGCTCGATCGACTCCATCTGCCGGAAGGCCTCGGTTCGGTCGAGACGACGGTCCGCCATGTCCTCGATGAGCCGGTTGAAGCGCTCGAGCGCCTGCTTGACCTCGGGGCTCTGGTCCGGCCTCTCGAGCTCCTTCGCCGCCTCGCGGAAGAGATCGAGGTCGTCCTCCGAGAGGACGAGCGGGTCGATGGTCTTCGCCTCCGCCGTCGTCACCGGGACCGCGCGCGGCAGCTCGAGCAACGCGAGCGCGACGAGGACGACGGCCGGCGCGAGCGCTGCGCCGACCTCGAGCGGGACGACGATGGGCGCGGCCCTGGAGGTGGCGAGCGTGGCGCGGCGCGGGCGCGCCGCGACGAACGAACAAGCCTCGTCGATGGCGGCCTGCATGAGCTCCGTCCGCTCCGCCTCGGGCACCGCGCTGAACTCGATGGCGTTGGTCAGCCTGCCGTGGTGGCCGTGGTGTCTGTCCAGCGCGAGCGTCCCGGCGTTGGGGGGGAGCTTGAGAAGAAACGCGACCGCGTGCACCACGACGAGGAGCCCGCCGATGCCCGCGAACACGAGCCAGGCGCGCGGCTCCGGCAGGCGCTCCGGCGCGAGCTTGTGGGCGGCGAGCGTGACCGCTGCGAGCGCGAGCGCGATGGTCACCGAGAGCGGCGCGACGCGGAGCGAGCGGCTGAGGCGCATGCGGAGCTCGGCCAGCCCTGCGGCCCGCCGAATGCTCCCGAGAACCCTCACGTCTCCGCCGGTTTCCAATGTTCGCGCTCCGCCACCGATAAGGCCGTTCGAGCGAGTGTAGCCTCGCTTTCGCGGCCGCGCCTGTTCCTCATGCTAGCGCTCGTCGTCCGCGCGCTTTCTCGTCCCTGGGACGAGCAACAATGTGACGTGGGGCCTCGGGGAAAGTTCCGACTCGCCTCGGGGAGGCCCAAGATGGCTGGATCGTCCGCCGTGGCAACCTGACAAACGGCGCGGCTTACAGGCCACGGGACGAGAACGCTCAGGGGGCAGCGCGTAGTCCCGCCTTGACCCGGAGCCCAAGGCTGTTCTTTCATGCGGTGCCAGTGGATAAGAACACCCTCCGTGCGCTCGTGGCCGAAGACGAACCGGCGATGCTCAGCCTCAACGCGGGCTTCCTTCGGCAGAAGGGTTTCGACGTCACCGAAGCATCCGACGGCGAAAAGGCGTGGAACTTGGCTGAGCCGGGCAAGTTCGATCTCGTCTTGCTCGACGTGATGATGCCGGGCATGAGCGGATGGGAGGTGTGCAAGCGCATCAAGAACACGCCGTCCACCAAGCGAACGGCCGTGGTGATGCTGACGGGCATCGGGGAGACGCTGAACGACATGACGTCGTCGCTCTTCTCGGCCGACGCCTGGCTCAACAAGCCGTACGACTTCGGCGAGCTCGAGCGGAAGCTGCGTGAAGCCCTCGGCAAGTTCGGCAAGCGGATGCCGGACGGCGGGTCGGACTTCTACGCCGATAACGACGAGCCGCCGCCGAGCTTCCCGCCCGACGAGATCTCTGCCGGTCCCTCGGTTCGGAAAGCACAGGCACGGCCCGCTGCAGGCAAGCAGGGCGCCAAGAAGGCTGCGCCCGCCAAGAAGCCCGCAGCCAAGAAGGCGCCCGCCAAGAAGGCTGCGCCCGCCAAGAAGGCACCCGCCAAGAAGGCTGCGCCCGCCAAGAAGGCTGCGCCCGCCAAGAAGGCTGCGCCCGCCAAGAAGGCTGCGCCCGCCAAGAAGGCTGCGCCCGCCAAGAAGGCGCCCGCCAAGAAGGCGCCCGCCAAGAAGGCTGCGAAGCCGACTTCGCGGAAGAAGTAGGGTTTCGCAGCAGATTGCTCTCGCGCGGCCCTTGATCGCGCGGCCAAAAGCATCAGGCTGAAGGTGTCGCCTGCTGCGGAGGTCCCATGCTGGAGAGCTTCTTCTCGCCCCGTGTCGTCGAGCGCCGCGGAGCCCCCACCTGGCTCGTCGTCCTCCTCTCGGGCGCGCTCGGCGCAGGCGCGCTCGGCGCAGGCCTGCACTACTTCGGGAGCGGCCAGGCGCCTTCGTCCCAGGTCGAGGTGAGGCCCACCCCGACCATCCTCAGCGCGGTGAAAGACCTCTCGCGTCTCGAGGTGACCGAGGTCCACGTCGAGAAGGTCGTGGACCTCGCCGACCGGCAGAAGGTCGCGTTTGGCCTGCTGGACGGGGAAGACAACCTGCTCCTCGTGGCCTCGGGCAGCGCCATCATCGGGGTCGATTTCGACAAGCTCGGCCCCGACGACGCCTCGTTCGACGAGCGGACCGGAACCGCGCGGCTCACGCTCCCGCAGCCGGAGGTGCTGACGTCCCGGCTCGATCCGGATAGCACGTACGTCTACCGCCGCGAGACCAGCTTGCTCGCCAGCCGCAACGAACGCCTCGAGGGCCGCGCCCGGAAGGAGGCGATGGTGGCGGTGGAGAAGGCCGCGAGCGAGCCGGAGATCATGCAGCGCGCTCGCGCGCAAGCCGAGACGCAGCTCAAGACCCTGCTCGGCAAGCTGGGCGCCAAACGCGTCGTCATCACCTGGCAGGCGCCGGGAACGCGCGCCTAGACACGACCGCAGGCTTCATCGTCCACGCGTCTCTCGGCTGAGCGGGGTCTCCCTCGACGGTGACGGCGACCCCCTCCGCGGTGCGCTGGTAGATCACGCGCTTCGGCCAGTCGTGCGCGCGGTTCTCGAAGGTGATTCGCTCGGCAGTAGTCCCCGCGACCTCGACGAACTCCGTCGGCGGTTTGCCCAGCGGGTGAGCCACGTAGACGAGCTTGCCGTCGCGCGCCTCGATGCGGAGGAGCTCGAAGAAGACCAATTTGTCATCTTTCGAGGATCGCCCGGAGCCGACCATCTTCCCGCCCACGGGCACCATCCAGGTCTCCTCGACGCGCTCGCCGCCGTCGCTCACGCCGACCCACGCGCCCGAGAGCCAGCCGACGCGCGCTGCGGGGTCGCTCTCCTTGGCCTCGAGGACCGTCGCCGGACCGGCGGCTTCCTTCACGAGCGCGAAGCGATCGTTCGGCACGGTGATCGCCAGGTTGTATTGCAGGATCTTCCAGGCGCCGCCTCGCCTGGCGAGGACGCCGCTTCCGCGCGCCGGCCCGAGCCCCTCGGTCTCGAGGTCCTCGTCGAACCACGCGATCGCGCCGGAGGCGTCGACCACGATCTCGCGGCGCGTCGCCCGAAACGCCCACGCCTTGCCCCTGTCGAAGTGGGGCTTCGCGTACGCGAGGAACGCGGCCTTGGTCCACCGCTCGGTCGCGTCCGTGCCGAGGAAGACGGCGTCCTCGGCGAGGTGGCCGAAGTACCGTTCGAGATCCGCGCGCCGGGCGGCGTCGTGCCAATCGTCGAGGACGGTCACGATCGCCTGGCGCTCGTCGGCGACCATCGCGGGCGCGGCCGGCGGGGCGGGGGGTGAAGCCGCGTGCGCCGCGCACGAGACGAGCGCGGCGCACGCGAGGAACAGGAAGGGGCGACGCATGTCAAACCTCGATCCCGAGGACCGCTCGGGCCTCGTCGCGGAACTCCTCTTCGCTCGCGGTGATCTCGCGCAGGTGCTCGAGCACGATCGCCCGGAGCTCCTTGCGCGCCGCGTGAAGGTAGTTCGTCACGCTCGTCACCTCGACGCCGAGCGCCGCCGCGACGGCCGCGTACGACGGCCGCTCGGCGCCGTCGTGGAGGTCGTAGAGCTTGAAGGCCTCGAAGTACTTCCGCTTGTCGAGCGCCGTCAGCCGCTCTTCGAGGATGGCGACGCTCCGCGCGAACAGGTTCCTGGCCCATTCCCGATCGAAGATGGCCTCGGGATCCATCCCCGTCGCGAGACCGAGCTCGCGCTCGGCCTCGATGCCGTCCGCCGCGACCATCTCGAGGCCCCCGCCGCGCTTCAGACGCTGACGAGCCTCCTCCGCATTCATGACGAAGTTGTCGAGACACGAGCGGACGAACGTGCGAAATCGCGCCTTCGACGGGTCGTAGAGCCCGAAGATGCCCTTCTCGACCGCGCGGGCGAAAAAATCGTGGGCGACGTCCTCGGCGTCCGTCGGATCCTTGCGCCACTTCACGCGCAGGTGTTTGTAGACGGGCTTGTAGTAGGCCCACAAAAGCCGCTCGAGCGAGCGCTGTCGTTCGGCTGGGTCGCCGCTCTTGACCGCGATGATCGCGGAGAACTGGGTCACCGGGAACTCGCCCATCGCCGGCATGGTACCGTGCTTTGCCGCCGTGCTCTCCGACAACGTCTTGCAGCACCTCGCCGGGATCTTCGCCGAGGCCGAGGCGCCCCCCACGCGGCGCGACGGGTCGGGCGAGGCGGTCGAGCAGAAGACGGAGGTCGGCGTCGCGATCGCGCTGCCGCCCATCGGCGGGCGCTTCCAGGTGATCGCCCCCCTCGGGAGCGGCGGGATGGGGACCGTCTATCGCGCGATCGATCTCGAGACCAAGCGCGAGGTCGCGGTGAAGGTCCCGCACCTCTTGAACGCGTTCGTCGACAAGCGCTTCGCGCTCGAGGTCGACGCAATCGCGACCGTGATCTGCCCGGCCACCATCGGCTTCGTGGCGCGCGGCGACGCCGACGAGCCGTTCGTCGCGATGGAGCTCGTCCGCGGGGCCTCTCTCGCCCGACGCCTCCACGAGGACGGCGCGATGCCGGCGGAGCGAGCGATCGCGGTCGCGCGCCGCCTCGCCGCCGCGCTCGCCGCCGTACACCTGTCGGGCTGGGTCCACCGCGATCTGACACCGAGCAACATCGTCCTCACCGATGAAGGAACCGTGCGCCTCGTGGACTTCGGCCTCGCGCGCAACATGGAGGGGCCCGGGGCAGGCACCGAAGACGGCCAGATCCTGGGGACGCTCGGCTACCTGGCGCCCGAGCAGCTCGGAGCCGATCCCGTCGTCGATCCACGAGCGGACGTGTACGCGCTCGGCTGCGTGCTCTACGAGTGCCTGACCGGCCGCACCGCGTGGACGCGCGGACTCGCCGACGTCCTCTCCGGGCGCTGGTCTCCCGAGCGACACCCGCGGCTCGACGTGCGCGGCGCCGGCGTTGCTCCCGAGCTCGCGTCGCTCGTCGAGCCCCTCGTCGAGACCGCCCCGGCCGATCGACCGGAGGACGGCCTCGCCGCGCTCGAGACGCTCCTCGGGCTCGACCCTCGCGCGCGCGCAGTGCTTGACGAGACGCGGGCGCTGCGGGGAGTGGTCCGCGACGTCGTTCGGGCCGCGATGCGCGGCCCGGTCGCCGTCACGGGCGGCCCCGGCGCGGGAAAGTCGAACGTGGCGGCGTCGGCGGCGCTGCTCCTCGCCGAGGTGCTGGCGCCGGCGGCGGTGTTCGTCGTCCGCTGCAACCCGCGCGCGGCTCGGCGACCGGGTGGCCACGCGTTCCGCCTCGAGCGCGCCCTCCGGCTCGCCGGCTTCGGATCGGCGGCGCGTGTGCTCGGCGGACTGGGGGTCAACGTCGGCGCCGCGTCGGATGAGCCCGCGCTCGTCCTCGTCTTCGACGACGCTTCGTTTGCGGACGACGACAGCGTGCGATGGGCGCGCACGCTCGCCGAGGTCGGCCTCGCGCGGGTCATCTTCACCGTTCGCCCGAGCGCGTCCGCGCCCTCGGCTCTCGCCGCGTTCCACGTGCCCGGTCAGGAGACCGCTTCCACCGGCGAGCTCGACGAGCTTCCCGGCGCGCACCGCCGCACGCTCCGACTCTTTGCGGCCCTCGGGACCTCGTTCGACCTGTTCTCGGCCTCCCAGCTCGCGGTCGACGTGGGCGCGTCGATGGACCAGGACCTCATCGAGGATCTCGTGGAGCGAGGCATCCTCCGCAAGCTCGGCCCTTCGGGCCTCGCCTTCGCGCGTGCTTCCCTCTGGGAGCACGTCATCCGAGGCAGCTTGCCGGAGGAGCTGCGGGATCTCACGCGACGGATCGATGCCCTCGAGGAGCACAGCGGCCGGATGCCGCTCGAGGTGACGTTCGTCGGACGCGCCTCGGCGACCCTTTGAGCAGGTTGGGCGCGTCGAGACAGTCGAGACGCGGTCCGCGTGCATGCGGTATGGTCCGGCCCTCGGTCGCATGGCTCCTGTCCGCGCCCTCCTCCTCCTCGGGCTCACCTCCTGCCTCGACCCGACCCAGGTCACGCTGGAGATCACGACCAACCTGGAGTGTGGAGCGGAGGAGCCGTCCGCGGGCGCCCTCTTCGAGACCGCGATCACCGCCGGGCCGACCCCCGACCTGCCGCGCGAGACGCGCGCGACGACGCGGGCCTGCTCGAGCGACGGGGCGGGACGGAGCGAGATCGGGACGCTGACCCTCGTTCCGACGGATGGCGCGTCGCGAGCGTACGCCCTGGTGGTCGGCAGCATCGGCGAGACGCCAGCGAGCGAGTGTCTGCTGGCCGCGCTCGCGCCCGCGCCTGCGGCCGCCCCCGCCTGCGTCGTCGCGCGGCGCACCATCTCCTTCGCGCCGCACAAGAGCCTGTCGTTGCCGGTCTTCTTGGATCGACAGTGCGCCGGGGTCCTCTGCGACGCCGACTCCACCTGTGTCGTCCGAGACGGCCGCCCCGGTTGCGTCTCGTCGGCCACTGAATGCAGCGGCGAACGATGCGACGTGGACGTCGAGACGAGCGGCGGGGGCGGGGCGGGCGGAGCGGCCGAGGGCGGCGGCGGCGCTGGCGGCGCGGAGGGCGGCGGCGGCGCTGGCGGCGCCGAGGACGTCCCGGTCCTCGAGCGCCTCGACACCCCTACCAACATGACCGACGCGCGCGCGGCGGCCATCAGTGACGACGGTTCTGTCATCGTCGGCAACGCCTTCTCGGGCACGGAAGTCCGCGCCGTCGCCTGGCGCGCCGGCGAGATCTTCGTGGCGCCCACACGATCGCGGATGATGAGCGTCTGCAAGGGCGGTGACCTGGCGGTGGGGGCCAGCTGGCCCGGGCCGACGTCACGCGCGACCGCGTGGCAGTGGCAGGGCGCCGGCTACGCCCAGAGCTGGATCCACACGGGACCGCTCGAGAGCGACGCAGAGGCGTGCAGCGACGCGAGCTCGATCGTCATGGGCATCCAGGCAGGTCAGGGCGCGACCTGGACCCTGGGGCAGGGCGCGACTGTCGACACGACAACGGAAGGCCTCTTCTGGGACGCGTCGAACAGCGCGACGGTCGCGGTCGGCGTGCTCGCCGACGGGCGGCCGGGTCTCTGGCCGCTCTCGGCGGCTGGAGTCATCGGTGGTGCCACCGCGCTCGGAGCAGAAGCGGGGGTCGCGTGGGCGGTCGACGCCGACGCCACGCTCGCGGCAGGGAACACGGGAGAAGCCGTGGTCGTCTGGGATCTGCTCGCGATGGCTCCCCTCGTGACTCTGATGGCGGACTTCCAGCCTTCGGCCGTGGCGGGGAGCGCGTCGAGCTACATCGTGGTCGGCAACTGTGATCCTTTCGTCGTGCCTCGCGCCTGCGTCATCGTCGACGGAGAAGGACCATTCGACATCGACGGGCTCGCGGGGGTGCCCTGGAGCTCGACCGCCGTGGTCGACTTCGGCGGCCTCTCCCTGACGGACGCGTCCGACGTGAGCAAAGACGGCCGGGTCATCGCCGGAAACGCCCTCGACCCGTCGACGGGCGAAGCCTCCGTCTATCGCCTCACCCTTCCTTGACCGGCCGGGCGATCATCGCTCGACCTGCAACAGGCCGCGCGCCGACGGCACGTAGACGAATCGATCCGTCGAGACCATCCCCGGCTCGACCGGCTTGGTCGAGGGCGACACGACCGCGAGCGCGGGCGGCTGGAGCTGGCGAAGCACGAGGGCGGCGCCGCCGGTGCCGATCGTCAGGAGCGTCGCGCGCCCCGCACCGGGCCACAGAAGGACGTCGATGTTGGACCGCGTCACGCCGATCGCCACGGGGCGTCCGTCGAACGACGCCACCTTCGTCTTGTCGGTCCCGTCCGTCGCGACGTCCCACACGGCGCCCGCGCCCGCCCCTTCGCCTGCTGTCGCCACGTACACTCGACCCCGACCCAGCGCGAGCCGAAGGGCCCCCGGCAGCTCTTTTGCGATCGGCGTCCGCGGCCCGCCCGACTTGAGCAAACGCCAGACCACCCCGGCACGAGGCTCGACGAAGTAAACAGATCTGTCATCGACAGCGACGTCGGCGGCGTTGGCGCCCGAGACCAGCGTCTCGACCTTGCCGCTCACGAGGTCGACGCGCGTGAGATCGATACCCGCGAAGAACGCGTGGGTCGTGTCGACGGCCACCCGGTCTCCCGCGGCCGAGATCAGGCGGGAAGCCCGGCCGTCCACGCCGGCGGCTTCGAAGACACCGCTCGCGCCCCAGAGCACGTGTGAGGCGCCGACGGCCACCACAGTAGGCTCGCCCTCGCGCCCCATGATCCGCTGGCCGCCGCGCGGACCGAGCTCCCGGAGCTCGGCCCGGTAACACGGCGGGTCACAGGCCTTCTCCTTGTCGACCGCCGAGCGAACGAAGAAGACGCGGCCGCCCTCCGAAGCCACAGCCAGGATCTGCTCCCCTTCCGCCGCGTCGATGATGACGCCCTTCGACTCGGGATCCGCGGGCTCCTCGCCGGGACCACGAAAGAACGCGAGATACGCGCCCGCGGCCGCCCCCAGGAGGGAGACGACAACCAGCACCGTGACCAGCCACTTCACGGCCTTGCCTTGCTCGGGACCTCGCCTCGTTTGCGCCACGTTCCTGGACTCTAACAAGGCGCGGGCGACCCCGGGAACGCTCCGCTCATGCTCTGCTCACGATCGCCCGCCGTCCGCGTCGTTCATCATCGTCGGATGGGGACAGCACGTTCGTCGCGGGAACGGGTGGCGATCGTCGGAGGGGGGATCGCCGGGCTGACGCTTGCCTGGCTGCTCGACCATGTCTGCGACGTGACGCTCTTCGAGAAGGCTCGCGTGCTCGGTGGACACATCGAGACCGTCGAGGTCGACCTCGCCGGCGAGCGGCACTCTGTCGACCTCGGCGCCCAGCTCTTCAACAGGCGCGTCCATCCGACGTTCATGGCCCTGCTCGACGTGCTGGGCGTCGCCGATCCACCGCGCGCCTCTGCTGGCTCGCTCGTGACGCGGGAGATGGGCACGACGCTGGCCGACCACGGCGCCGCCCTCCCCCGCTTCGTCTCGCCCCTGTTTCGCGACGGCCGGCTCTGGCCGGCCGTCGCACCGTGGAACGCCGCCGGGCAGGCCGCGTTCCTCAGCCTCGCACTGGCGGCGCCGAAGCTGAATCAGGCCGACTGGAGGCTCACCCTGGACGAGTGGTTGCGCACCGTCCGAGGTCTCACGACCGAAGGGCGCGAGCGGATCGTGCTGCCGTGGCTGTCGGCGCTCGCGGGCTGCTCGATCGAGGAGGCGCGGGCCTTCTCGGCCCGCGCCGGCGCCGCCATTCCGGCTCGAGCCATCCCCGCGAACCCGCTCGAGCCCTACAGCTGGTCACACGTCGCGAGAGGCCTCGGTTCGGTGGTCGCGCTCCTCGAGAGGAGCTGCACCCACCTCCGTGTTCGCCGAGGCGCGCGCGTCGTCTCGGTGCGTGTGGTCGAGGGCGGCCTCGCGGTGCGCGCCGAGGGCTCGCCGGAGCTCGTCGTGGACCACGTCGTGCTCGCGGCGCCGCCCCACGCCACGGCCGCGCTGGTCGCGGACATGCCGGGCCGCGCCGACCTGGCGGCCGTGTTGGGTGGCTTCCGATACTTCCAATCGCGGCTCCTCATCCACACAGATCCGGTCTACATGCACCCCGACCGGCGGTATTGGTCGGCCTACAACGCGACGACGCGCGAGACATACTGCGAAGGGTCGATCTGGTACGGAGCCATTCGGGACAAGCTGCCGAGCGGCGCGACCGCCGACATCTTCAAGAGCTGGGCGACGAACCGCGACAAACAGCCGCGGGCGCTCGTGGCGGAGAAGGAGTATCGCCACCCGCTGCTCGATCCAGCCTTCTTCCGAGGCCAAGCCGCGCTCGAGCGAGCCCAGGGGCGCGGCAACCTCTGGTTCGCGGGCTCGTATTGCCGCGACGTCGATCTCCAGGAGACGGCGCTCCAGTCGGCGCTCCGCGTCGCCGACTCGATCGCCGCGCGCGCGCCGAACGCCATGAGGCTCCGGGCGGCGGCGACACGCGCGGCGATCACGCGCCGGCGAGCGCGGCCCGTCATCGAGGAGGCGCAGGCCATCTTGAGTGGGATGCTCGGGCCGCTCTTCGGGCGAGAGAAGAGGGCGCGCACGACTTGAGCGTCAATGGCGGACGGTGCCGCCACCGAGCCAGTCGACGAGCCGGCGCCGACACGCGCCGCAGAGCACGCCGGCCGTCTCCCAGTGGACCTCGGACTCCGCCTCCTCCGAGGTGAGGTCCGCCATGGACTCCAGAATGGCCCGCGGATCCGCGGCGTCGGCAGCGCCCGTGTCCAGGACGTCCAGCTCGCCTTGGATCGCGAGGGCGAAGCGGAAGTACGCGCTCGTCATCGGGAGCTCCCGTGAGCAGCTCGTGCACGATCGGCGGGCGTCCTTTACCATCGCACTGTCAGCGTATTGAAGGATTCACCATGGAAGAAGTCCACGACGAAGAAGGCCTCGCGCGCCTGCTCGAGAGCGGAGATCCCCTGGCGAACGTCGTCATTCGAGGTCTCGATCTGCGACAGGAGGGGGCCGCGCTCCTGGCTAGGGACCTCCGTGGCGCCGTGCTCCTGGGCTGCCAGCTCGCCCCACGTGACCTCCTCGCCGCGATCGGCGGCGGCGCGGTCGTCTTCCCCGACCTCCCCGACCTGCCCTACGAGCCTTGGAGGACGACGCTCTACACGCCCGAGGAGCTCTTCGCCGGCTTCGACCCGGAGGAGCCCTGCACCTATTGCGACACGCTGGATGCCCGCGTGTACCGCCATTTCATCTCGATGGGTGGCGCCTCGGAGGCGCCGATGCTCGAGGCCTTCGCCCAGCGGCTGCACGACCATGGGGTCACCGAAGCGCTCGAGGATCGGCTGAGGCGACACGACCGCGTCGTCGCCTTCATGGGTGGTCACGGCTTGAGCCGGAGCGATGGGGTATACCGAGAGGTCGCGCGGATGGCCGCGGCGCTCGCGCGGCGAGGGTTCCTCGTCGCGACCGGTGGCGGCCCCGGCGCGATGGAGAGCGCGAACCTCGGCGCCCGATTCGCCGCAGCCGACGACGCGGCCCTGACCGACGCGATCGCGGTGCTCGAGGCGGCGCCTACCTACACCCATCGGGACTGGCTCGCGCAGGCGTTCCGAGCCCGACGACGGCACGCGGCCGTGCTCGACGCCTCGCCGGTGCCGACGATCGGTGTGCCAACTTTCTTTTATGGCCACGAGCCGCCGAACGCGTTCGCCTCACACCACGCGAAGTACTTCGCGAACTGCGTTCGTGAAGACGGCCTCGTCAGCCTCGCCACACACGGGATCGTCTATGCGCCAGGGAGCGCCGGAACGTTACAAGAGATCTTCCAGGACGCGTGCCAGAATCATTACGGTACGGTCCGCAGCCTCGTCTCGCCCATGGCGCTGTTCGGAACCCGGTATTGGTCCGAGCGCCTGCCCGTGTTGCCCCTGCTCCGTGCCCTCTCGGGCGACACGTGGGGTGACCAGATCCTCGTGAGCGACGACCCGGAGGAGATCGTCGCGTTCCTCGTCGAGCACGGGCCGCGGAAGCTGGATCGCGCCGCCTGGTCCTATTGCACCGCGCTCTGCGATTCGACCGGGTAGCAGCTCGGGCCATCGACCGCCCAGTTGGCACCCGGCGACCGCTCCGGCATGCTGCGCGCATGAGGCCTCTCTTCCTCGTCGACGCGTTCGCCGCGGCCCCATTCGAGGGCAACCCAGCGGCCATTTGCCTGCTGGAGGAGGAGGTCTCCGCCGCGTGGATGCAGGCGCTCGCCGCCGAGCTCAACCAATCGGAGACGGCGTTCGTGCGGCGTCAGCCGGGTGGCTGCTTCTCGCTCCGCTGGTTCACGCCCACGGTCGAGGAGGAGCTCTGCGGCCACGCGACGCTCGCCGCCGCCCACGTGCTCTGGGAGGCCGGGGTCGTCCCGCGCGAGCGCGACGTCCACTTCGACACACGCAGCGGATCGCTCGCCGCACACGCCGGCGAGGACGGGATCGAGCTCGACTTCCCGACCGAGCCCGCGACGGCGACGGGAGAGATGCCTGCCGACCTATCCGACATGCTCGGCGCGCGCGTCGTCGCTTTTGGACGCAGCCGCCTCGATCACCTCGTGCAGCTCGAGACGGAGTCCGACGTCGCCGCCCTGGCCCCCGACCCGAGGCGCCTCGCCGGTCTCCCGGGGCGTGGTGTCATCGTGACCGCGCGCGCGGAGCGACCTGGCTTCGACTTCGTGTCTCGTTTCTTCGCGCCGAGCGAGGGCATCCCCGAAGATCCGGTCACCGGCTCGGCCCATTGCACCTTGGCGCCCTGGTGGAGCGAGCGCCTCGGACGTCAGGACCTCCTGGGACGACAGCTCTCGAGGCGCGGCGGGACCGTCCGCGTGCGTCATTGGGGAACGCGGACCATCCTCATCGGCGGCGCCGTCACCGTGATGCGAGGGTCGCTCACCGCTTGAGCCAGCGGCAAGCTCGACGCAGGGCGGTGGCCAGTCGCCGCCCTGCGCCGGACCGCTCGGGTCACTTCTTTCCGGGGTCCTTCTTGGCGGGCTCTTTGCCCGCGTCCTTCTTGGCGGGCTCCTTGCCGGCGTCCTTCGGCTTCTCGTCCATGAGGCCAAACGTCTTCGCGAACTCCATGGCGTTGCCGTAGGCGACGGTACCGTTGATCTTGCCGTCCTTCACGGACATGACGTCGAGCGAGTGCACCGTGCCCGTCTTGCCGGTCGCCTTCATTCCCATGAAGGCTCCCTTCCAGGTCGCCGTCCATTGGTATTCGCAAGCGACGAGACCGCCTGCGGGGACACACAGGACGATATTGTTCTTCTGATCGGAGAAGGCCTTGCCCCCCTCCGCCAGCTCCTTCTCGATCGCCTTTCTCCCCTTTGTGTCGGTCGGCATGTATTGGTTCGAGACGACGATGTCGTCCGTCGCCATCGCGGAGATCGCCTTGGCGTCACCCCTCTCGGCGAGCCCGAGCCAGCTGCGTCCGACGGCGTCCGAGTCCGCGTCGGTCGCGACGAAGAACTGCGTCGGCGCCGTCGGCTTCGCCTCGGCGGCGCGGACGGGCTGCCCCTTCGGACCGAGGCCGAGCTGCCCGACCATGGTGCCCATGTCGAAGTAGTTCGTCTCGCGCTTCACCTTGCCGTCGGGCGTGAAGGTGATGACCGTGGCGCCGCGGAAGCCTGCCTTCTTGTTGGTCGCCTTCTGGCCCATCATGTCTCCCTTGTTGGTGCCCGTGAACACCCACTCGGCGACGGCATACGGAGCCTTGGCGACCACGCGCGTGTACGTCATCTCGAGGTCCGGGAACGACGTGAAGTACATCGCGCGCTGCTTCTCGAGATCGGCGACCTTCGACTCCTCGATCCCACCGGCGCCGGCGATCGCGATGATCGCGTCGTCCGTGTAGAGCGCCGCCGCCTTCTTCACGTCCTTGGCGGCCCACGCGGCCGTCGACTCCGCCACGTATTTCTTCACGGCGTCGCCGATGGCGACGGGCGCCGGGGCCGGAGCGGCAGCGCTCGCGGCTGCCGCAGCCGAGTCCACCTGGGACGCGGCGGGCGGGGCCGTCACCTCGGTCTGGGAGAGATCGTTCGTCGGGGGCTCCGCGGCGGGCTTTTCGCCGCCGCAACCGAACACCACCAAACCAAGGGCCCACGCTACCTTCTTCGAGAACATGTCCACCTCCGCCCGGGCGCCTACCACCGACGGCCCCGTGTGTCAGCCGGGGGGCGGCGCAGAGCGTGGCGGCGGGGCCCTTCGTCGCGATCAAGCAGGAGCCGGAGCCACGCCGCGAAGCCGCTTCCTCAGCTCGTCGCGCAGATACGCCGTCGTGTGCCGAACACGCGGGATGCTGCGGCTGCCCCGGTGGATCGCGAGCCAGAGTGTGCGGCGGGGACCAGGAACGGGCGTGGGGAGGAGCCGCAGCGACGGCGTGTCCGCGCCGATCGCGAGCGGCAGGCACGCGATTCCGACACCCGCCGCCGCCAGGGTCGCCATGGGCAAGCGCCCGTTGGCTCGCGCGACCACCCGGGCGCGCCCCGCGACCCCCGGAAGGAACTCCAGATCCGGAATGCGGGTGAGCGACTCGCTCATGGCGATCAGGGCGTGTCCGTCGCAGAGGCGGCCGAAGTCCGGCATACCGTGCGCGGCCAGGTAGGCCTCGGAGGCGAACAGCCCGAACTCGAGGCTCCCGACCTCGATCTGAATCACCTCCTGGTGCTCGAATCGCGACGGGCGAATGGCGATCTCGGCTTCGCCCCGTACGAGGCTCAGGTGTCGGGCCTCCGCCAGGAGCTCGATTTCGAGCTGCGGGTTGCGCGCGAGCACCGGCGCGACCAGGGGCGCGAGCACCCGCCCCACGAGCCACTCGCTCGCGGTGATCCGGACAGGCCCGCGCAGCCCGACGTCTCGGCCGGATACCGTCCGCTCTGCTGCGAGCGCGTCGGTCTCCATTCGCTCCGCAAACGGGACGAGCCTCCTGCCGGTGGCAGTGAGCACGTGCCCCGCCGAGGTTCGTTCGAACAGGCGAGCACCGAGCGCCGCCTCGAAGGCCGCGATTCGCCGACCCACCGACGGCTGCGTCAGGCCGAGCCCCTCCGCCGCGCCGGACAGCGTGCCCGCTCGTGCGACCGCCAGGAAGCAGCGGAGGTCGTCCCAGTTCATCGGGCCCCGGAGCCTACCTGCGCCATGCGAAAACGCATAGGCGGCATACGAAGGCGGTGGCTCGACGATCGGTCTCACGCCGGGCATCGTCGGCGCATGTCGAGACGCAACTTCTTGGTCGGGGTCTCTTGCGCCGCGCTCGGCGCGTGCGCGCCGAGCCCGCCCGCTTCGCCATCGAGACACGGGCGATCGTCGGAGCCCCGACGACCGATCGCGGCGATCTGCTTCGACCTCTTCACGCTCTTCGATCCGCGCTCGGTCGTCGACGTGGCCCGCGAGGTGATCGGGCCCGGAGCCGAGGCGCTGTGCGAGACCTGGCGCAACAAGCAGTTCCAATACGCGTTCCTGCGCGCCGCGGGCGACCAATACCTGAGCTTTCGCGCCGTCACCGACGCGGCGCTGGTCTTCGCGGCGCGAGAGCGGGGACACGAGCTCTCCGCGTCGGACCGCAGCCGCCTGGTCGGCGCCTACTCCGCCCTCCGACCTTGGCCCGACACGCGCGAGACATTGGAGCGCTTCAAGGCGGCGGGGCTCCTGCTCGCGCCGCTCGCCAACTACTCGCCGGACATGCTCGCGCCGCTCCTCGAGCAAGCCGGGCTGACGACCTTCTTCGACGCGCAGATCTCCACCGACGCGGCCGGCTCCTTCAAGCCCGATCCGAAAGCGTACGCGCTCGGACCGAGCGCGCTCGGCGTTCCGCGCGAACGGATCGCGTTCGCCGCATTCGGAGGCTGGGACGCGGCCGGCGCGGCCTGGTTCGGGTTTCCGACCTTCTGGGTCAATCGATTGGGCGTGACCGCGGAGGAGCTCGCTCCAGGACCGGACGCGACGGGCCCGAGCCTCGTGGAGCTCCGCGCGTTCGTGGAGGGCTGGGCCTGACGGCGCCGGGGCTCGGTGCCCTCACGCCGCCATGGCCATTTCGATCTTCTCTCGCTGCCCGCCGGCGTGAAAGCGCCTGAGCTGCCGCATGGCTCTGTCGTCCGCCGTTCGATCGAGCTTGCCGTCGAGCCGCCGCACGAAGCGCGCGGCGAGATCGTTGGCCAGTCGATATCGCTCTCCGGGCTGGGTCCCTTTGGGATGGAGGAAATGGACGCGCCCGAAGAGGCGCTCGCGGAGCGCGCTCGCGGCGTGGGGTGGAAAGGAGCCACAGGGACGCGACGCGACGACCGAGCCGGCGAGCACGATGAACTTGTCGACCTCGGCCTGGAGCTCGAGCTCGAGCTGGGTCGTCGGGAGCCGCCTCCTCGAGCGCTCGACGAGGTAGACGAAGTGGCTGACGCCTTCGGCGACCTGACAGAGCAGGTCGAGTGACGAAGGCGCGCGCGCCTCGAACGCTTCTTCCGGAAGGTAGAGCCCGATCTCGAGCTCGCCGCCGGACTCACGGATCTGGAGCACCTCGCGCCCATCGTTCGCGGGACGAAGGAACGGCGTGACGTCGGGTGTCTCGAGGCCGTAGAGCGACTCGAGGCGCTTCTGGATGCGCCTCGCGAGGGCGCTCATCAGTGGACGCCGCCTTGTTTGCCGAGCGCCATGATGCCTCGCTCGCCGAGCTCTTGCTGCAAGACCGACGACCCGGTCTTCAGCCAGCGCTCGTAGAGCTTGAGCATGCCGACGTGCCCACGCGCGCTCTGCGCCATGAGAAAGTCGGCGACCCAGGCGATCACCGCCGTGAAGACCTCGAACTTCTTCGCCAGCTCGTCGAGCACGTCGGGCCCGCTCGTCTTGCCGTAGCCGGCGCGGAGCATCTGCGCGGCGTGGCCGTACGCGCTCTCGCCGACGAGGATGTAGTACTTCCGATCGGGGCCCTGGAGCGCCTGACCGAAGAAGCCGACCCCGTAGAGCACGCCGTCACCGAGGCTCTGCAGGCGCTTGAAGCGCTCGGCGCCGGAGGCATCCATCGCCTCCTTCAGGAGGAAGGAGACCGGGCGGTCGAACGTGGAGCGCGTCTCGGGGGCTGGGTTCGCGAACTCGGTGAGGAGCTGAACGAGGTACGTCTCGCTCGCGGCGGACGCCTCGATCTCGCGGCGCTGGATGGCGGAGTGGACGGGGCCCCGGAAGTAATCACCGAGGCTCGGCGTGAGCGCGATGGCAGGGGTCTCTTGGGACATGCTCTCCTCCGGCAGTCCCGGGCCCGTTGCCTCCCACGAAATCGGACAAGCACGGCGCCCGGGGGTGGGTTTCCCTTCGGCTTCTCTTCCGAGGGGAACGGATCAATCGTACCGTCACCAAAGGCCTCGGGCCGCCTTCTGAGGCACGAAATCCTGAGCAGTGCCAAGCAATTGACGCTGATCCGTCAGCCGGTGCTGGAGGGGAGTGCTACCGCGGCGTCACACCCCCGCGCTCCCCCCGGCCGACCGTCGAATCCCCGGCGATTTGCTGGAATCGACAGGGGTTTTCGAGCGCTGCTCGGGCCGGGTTGACAGGCTACGGACCGTGACTAATGTTCGCGGCGCTCGCTAGCACTCACTTTCCGTGAGTGCCAACAATCGACAGCGAGCAGACGCGCCCCGGGGCCCGACGCCACGCGCGAGAGGCAGCCGGGGTGTTGGGGAAGGTTTGTGTCGCGCGAGTCGCGCGACAACGTTTCGGAGGAAACAAGCATGAAGATCAGGCCGCTCCAGGACCGCGTGGTCGTTCGTCGCGTGAAGGAAGAAGAGAAGACGAAGGGCGGGATCATCATCCCGGACACCGCGAAGGAGAAGCCGGTCGAGGGTCTCGTCGTTGCCGTGGGCAACGGCAAGGTGCTCGACGACGGCACCGCGCGCGCTCTCGACGTGAAGGAGGGCGATCGCATCCTCTTCGGCAAGTACTCCGGCACCGAAGTGAAGATCGACGGTGAGGAGCACCTCATCCTCCGCGAGGACGACATCCTCGGCGTCATCCAGAAGTGACCGCGAGCGCGTCCAGAACGAATCTGTAGGAGAGAAGAAACATGGCTGCCAAAGAGATCATTTTCCACGAGAACGCCCGGAACCTCATCCTCCGCGGTGTCGACGCCCTCGCCAACGCGGTCAAGGTCACGCTCGGCCCCAAGGGCCGCAACGTCGTCATCGAGAAGAGCTTCGGCTCGCCGACCGTCACCAAGGACGGCGTGACCGTCGCCAAGGAGATCGAGCTCGAGGACCGCTTCGAGAACATGGGCGCCCAGATGGTCCGCGAAGTCGCCTCGAAGACGAGCGACCTCGCCGGCGACGGCACCACGACGGCGACCGTCCTCGCCCAGGCGATCGTGCGCGAGGGCTCCAAGCTCGTCGCCGCGGGCCACAACCCGATGGAGATCAAGCGCGGCATCGACAAGGCCGTCGAGGCCGTCGTCGAGCACCTGAAGAAGGGCGCGAAGTCGACGAAGGACTCGAAGGAGATCGCGCAGGTCGGCACGATCAGCGCGAACGGCGACGCCGAGGTCGGCAAGCTCCTCGCGGACGCGATGGAGAAGGTCGGCAAGGAAGGCGTCATCACGGTCGAGGAGGCGAAGAGCGCCGAGACCACGCTCGACGTCGTCGAGGGTATGCAGTTCGACCGCGGCTACCTGTCGCCGTACTTCGTGACCGACCCCGAGAACATGAAGTGCAACCTCGAGGACTGCTTCATCCTCATCGCGGAGCGCAAGGTCTCCAACATGAAGGACCTGCTCCCCGTGCTCGAGGCGATCGCCAAGGCCCAGAAGAACCTCCTCATCATCGCGGAGGACGTCGAGGGTGAGGCGCTCGCGACGCTCGTCGTCAACAAGCTCCGTGGCACCCTCCACTGCGCCGCCGTCAAGGCCCCGGGCTTCGGCGACCGCCGCAAGGAGATGCTGAAGGACATCGCCGTCCTCACCGACGGCCAGGTCATCGCGGAGGAGCTCGGCCTCAAGCTCGAGAACGTCACCATCAGCGACCTCGGCCGCGCCAAGACCGTCATCATCGACAAGGACAACACGACCATCGTCGGCGGCCAGGGCAAGAAGGAGAAGATCACGGCTCGCCAGTCGGAGATCCGCACCCAGATCGAAGCGACGACCAGCGACTACGATCGCGAGAAGCTCCAGGAGCGCCTCGCGAAGCTCGTGGGCGGCGTCGCGGTCGTCAAGGTCGGCGCTGCGACCGAGACCGAGATGAAGGAGAAGAAGGCCCGCGTCGAGGACGCGCTGCACGCGACGCGCGCGGCCGTCGAAGAGGGCATCGTCCCCGGCGGCGGCGTGGCGCTCATCCGCGCCCAGGCCGCCCTCGAGGGCCTCAAGGTCGCCGAGGAGCAGCAGTTCGGCGTGAACATCGTGCGCCGCGCGATCGAGGAGCCCCTGCGCCAGATCGCGTCGAACGCCGGTGAAGAGGGCTCGATCGTCGTGCAGAAGGTCCGCGACGGCAAGGACGCGACGTTCGGCTGGAACGCGGCGTCCGGCGAGTACGGCAACCTGATCAGCATGGGCGTCATCGACCCGGTGAAGGTCGTCCGCACCGCGCTCCAGAACGCCGCCAGCGTCGCGAGCCTCATGCTCACGACCGAGGCGCTCGTCGCCGAGCGTCCGAAGGACGAGAAGAAGGAAGCCGGCGGCGGTCACGCCGGTCACGACCACTTCTGATCGACAGCTGAGCTCGTGAAGCGAGAGCCGGTCGCCCGAGAGGGTGACCGGCTCTTTGCTTTTGTCTGCTCGCGTGGTGAACGGCGGCACGGTTGATGCGACCGGGGTCGTCATGCCGGCACGAATCGACGTCACGAAGTATCCGGACGCTCTGCGGGCCCTCGCGGGCGTCGAACGAATCGCGCGCTCGAAGGGCATCGAACGCAAGCTCCTGCTTTTGATCAAGACGCGCGTTTCGCAGATGAACGGCTGCGCCTATTGCATCGACATGCACACGAAAGACGCCCGCGCGGAGGGCGAGACCGAGCAGCGCCTGTACGAGCTCTCGGCCTGGCGCGAGACGCCGTTTTATTCGGACCGCGAACGCGCCGCGCTGGAATGGGCCGAGACGCTGACACGCATCGGCTCTCACCACGTCTCCGACGAGCTCTATCGGCGCACGCTCGAGCACTTCACGGAGGAGGAGCTGGTCGGTCTGACGTTCGGCGTGATCGCCATCAACTGCTGGAACCGCGTCGCGATCCCCTTCCGCGCCGAGGTGGGCAGCTACCAGCCAGGAGCGGCCGAGGCCCTGCTGGGCTCCGGCGAGCAGCGACCGCATTGAGCACCGCGCGCTCGAGAGCCCGCGCAGCACCGCCACAGGGGGGGCAGAAGATCCGCATCACCCGACACAACGAGGAGGCCCTATGACATACGTGGATGGTTTCGTCATTGCCGTTCCCGCTGCCAAGAAGGACGCTTATCGAGAGCAGGCCGAGAAGGCCCTGCCGCTCTTCAAGGAGTTCGGCGCGCAGCGCATGGTCGAGACCTGGGGGGACGACGTCCCCGACGGCAAGGTGACCGACTTCAAACGCGCGGTGAAGGCGACCGGGGACGAGGTCGTCGTCTTCTCGTGGATCGAATACGCCTCGAAAGCGGCGCGCGACGCCGCCAACGAGAAGATGAAGTCCGACCCTCGCATGCAGGCGATGGGGGACATGCCCTTCGACGCCCAGCGGATGGTCTTCGGCGGCTTTGCGCCGCTGGTCGACGCATCGACGACCGGGCGCATGGGCTACGCGGACGGCTACATCGCGGCGGTACCCGAGGCAAACAAGGAGGCGTACCGGAGGTGGGCGACGACGGCGAGCCAGGTGTTCCGCGACCACGGCGCGCTCCGCATCGTGGAGGGCTGGGCCGACGACGTCCCCCGCGGGAAGGTGACGGATTTCAGGAGGGCCGTCCAGGCCAAGGATGACGAATCCGTCGTGTTCTCCTGGATCGAATGGCCGTCGAAACAGGCACGCGACGACGGAATGAAGCGAGCGATGGAGGACCCCCGTATGGTCGGTCCGGAGGGCGCGCCGTTCGACGGAAAGCGGATGGTGTTCGGCGGGTTCGTTCCGCTCCTGGACGCCTGAGGGCTCCGCGGCGCGGCCCCGCCGATTCATCCCGCCACAGACGACCTCACGCGCGGCCCAGTCCTCCCATCCCGGGCGCCGCCGGGGCCGCGACGCGATCCGGGCGGATGGCGAGCACGATGCCGAGGATGAGGCCGACGAACGCGAGCAACATCACGTTCTGGAGGTCCGAGCTGCCGCCCGACGTCTTCATTCCGACGATGAAGAAGGCGAGGACGCTGAGGAGCGAGGCCCACCGCGGCATGACCGGCTTGACGAACGTGCCGAAGGCCGCGCACGCCGCGGGGACGAGGCAAGCGACGAGCAAGAAGATGCCTTGTCCTCCGAATGAGAGCGCGTCGTACGCGAGGGAGAGGATCGCGGACAGGACGCTGATTCCGAGGATCGTGAATTTGACGTAGCGCATGGGACAGTCTCCGAAGGGGTTCGTTGCGACACCCTCTCGACGAGTCCTCCGAGTCGATGTCGCGTTTTTCTTTCGAGCCCCCAGCCCCTCGCCCCCCAAAACGGACGACCGCCCGGGCTCGGCCCGCCTTAAGCCCTCCCCCGTGGTGCCGTTGGAAGACCTCAATGCGAACCTTCCAGCGCCCAGGACGTCGACCCCATACGAAGCTCGCCACCTTGCTCGTGCTCCTGGCTGCTCCAGCCTGTGGGGATGACGGCGGCTCCGGAGGCAGCGGAACGGGAGGGGACGACGGAGCCGGCGGGTCAGGCTCGACGACGAGCTCGACCTCCTCGAGCTCGACCTCCTCGACCTCCTCGACCTCGTCGTCGACCACCGGCCAGGGCGGCGAAGGCGGACAGGGTGGTGGGCCTGCTCCCGCCTGCGGCGACGGCGCAGTCGACCCCGACGAAGCGTGTGACGACGGCAACCTGACCGACGGCGATGGCTGTGACTCCAACTGCACCGTGACGGATTGTGGAAACACCATCGTCACGACGGGCGAGGCGTGTGACGACGGCAACGCGGTCGATGACGACGGCTGTGACTCCAACTGCACGGTCACCGGCTGCGGCAACGGGGTCGTGACGGCCGCCGAGGCGTGTGATGACGGCAACCTCGCCGACGACGACGGTTGCGACTCCAACTGCACCACCACCGCCTGCGGCAACGACATCGTCACCTCCGGCGAGGACTGCGACGACGGCAACCTCGTCGACGACGACGGTTGCGACTCCAACTGCACCACCACCGCCTGCGGCAACGACATCGTCACCTCCGGCGAGGACTGCGACGACGGCAACCTCGTCGACGACGACGGCTGCGACTCCAACTGCACCACCACCGCGTGCGGCAACGGAATCGTCACCACCGGCGAGATCTGCGATGACGGCAACGCCGTCGAGGGTGACGGCTGCGACTCCAACTGCACCGCGAGCGCCTGCGGCAACGGCGTCGCCGCGCCGACGGAGGGCTGCGACGACGGCAACGCGATCGATGGCGACGGCTGCGACTCCAACTGCACCGTGACCGCCTGCGGAAACGGAGTCGTCACCACCGGCGAGGACTGCGACGACGGCGACGCGATCGACGACAACACATGCTCGAACGACTGCTACGTGCTTCAGCCCGAGGCGCTGTATTACAAGTTCGACGGCACCGGCACGACGGTGCCCAACCTCGCGACGTCGCCGCCGGCGGGCGCGGAGAACGCGACGCTGATGGGCGGCGTGACCCAGGGCGGCTCGGGCGGCATGTGCAGCTCGGGAACCGTCATCGGCAGCGGTCTGAGCGCCAGCACCGACTACGTCGACACCGCCTGGGCGCCCGACCTCGGCACCGGCAGCTGGAGCATCTCGTTCTGGGCCTCCGGGATCAGCGTCAACGGCACCCTGTATTACATCTTCGGCGACACCAACTCGGCCTCGTTCCGGTGCTTCACGAACGGCGTCGCAGGCCCCAACAACTGGATCCTGCGCGGCGGTGGCCTCACCGACACCTACGTGAACGGCGGCGCCATCGACACGCCCACCATGACGACGTTCGTCTACGACTCGACGACGAACGCGGTCTACGGCTACCTCGACGGCGTGCTCGTCACCACGGTCCCGCAAACCGCACCCAACGTCGCCGGCGCCGGGCCCCTCAAGGTCATCGGGTACGGGTCCAATGTCGGCGCGCCGGCCGGCGGCTTGCTCGACGAGTTCCGCGTCTACCGCCGCGCCCTCACCTCGACCGAGGTGAGCCAGCTCTTCGCGGCGACCTCGAGCTGCATGCCCTGAGGCGAGTCGCTCCAGGCGTCACCCCGAGCTCTCGAGCGCCGGCGGCAAGAGCCGCCAGCCGGCGCGCGGAGATCTCGGGGTGCTTCGCTTTTGTCTTCCAGGAGATGGCCGAAGAAGGCAGGCTGACCGATCATGGATCCGTTCGTTCTCTTCTTCGGGTTCTTCGCCGTCGTCGTCGTGGCGGGCATCGGGATGGTGGTGTGGAGCATCAAGAACGCCCCGCGCCTCATCGCCCAGGCGGACGCCGCCGCGGTCGCGAAGCTGACCCCGTACGCGAGCTCGCGTGGGTTCGCCGTCTTGCCCGGCGAAGGCCCGCTCGGCAATCGGACGCCGGCCCGCGTGCGCGCCAGCGTCCAAGGTGTCGAGCTCACCATCCACCACGAGTCGAAGACGACCCACCGCGCCCACGACGGCCACTTCTCCGAGTCGCACGCGATGGTGCTCCAGGCGCGGGCGGCCCAGCCGCTGCCGGTCGACCTCAAGGTCTACCAGGAGAGCGCAGCGAGCGGGCTCATCGGTGCGCTCACCGGGCAGGCGGACGTCCAGATCGGCGACCCCGGGTTCGATCCGCGATTCGTGGTCCGGGCCACGGATCCGAACAGCGCGCGGGCGCTGCTCGATCCTGGCGTGCGACAGGCGCTCCTCGCCTTCCCGGCCTCGCCGGCGCTCCACTACGATCGCGGCGCCATCCGGCTCGAATGGGCGGCGTCCGAGCCCGACCCGATGACCGTCGATGCCGCCATCGCCGTCGCCGTCGCGCTCGGCCGGCCGCGCTGAAGCAGAGCCCCCGCGACAGGCGATGCGTCCGCTTCCCCGATCCGTCGGCGCTCCTTACTGGCAGCGCGACGCCTCGTAGGTCCCGTCGGCGTTGCCGAAGCCCGTCGAGAGCTCGGCCGTGCCGGAGAGCGTGTAGACCACCTGCTGGTCGTCGATGGCGACGACCTCGATCGAGCCGTCGAAATACGAGCCGCCGCCGCCCGAGCACTCACCCGGCGAGCCGAGGCCGACGCTGAAGCTCGAGATGATCGCGGGGTCGGAGAGCGAGTAGACGCCCGGCGTCTGGTAGGCGGCCGGCAAGACCACCGTCACGCCCCAGCCTTGGGTCTCGCATCCCGGCGAGGCGAACGGGTCGCTGCAGATCGGCACCTCGCTGCCGGTCATCAGCAGCAGGTCGTCGCCGGGGAGAGGCCCGCCGCCGGTCGAGCTCGAGCTCGAGCCGCCGCCGCCGGAAGGCGGGAGGTCCTCGCGGAAGATCGCGATCGCGTCGGGATTGGGCTGCTGCGGCGCGGAGCAACGCGGGACGACATAGCTGCCGTCGACGCTCTCGCCCGAGAGGCTCATCGTGTCGCTCAGGGTGATCTCGATGGTCGCGTCATTGACGGCGACGACCTGCACGTTGCCGTCCCAGAACGTCCCGCCGCCGAAGCCACAGGTGCCGTCGCCGTTCGGGAGGATCTCCTCGAAGAAGCCGTTCAGCGCCTGGAGCGAATACACGCCCACCGCTTGCTGCTCGGGCGCGAGCGTGAAGCGGACCAGGTGACCGCCGTCGTCCGGGCACTCGCCTTCGAGATCGAAGATGGTGGCGGGCGGGTCGGCGCAGGACAGGTTGCTCGACGCGACGAAGATGACAAGTGAGTCAGGGTCGACGGGGTTCCCGCCGCCTGTCGAGGTGCTCGAGGAGCTCGACGAGCCGGAGCCGTTGGGATCGGGCAGGTCGTCGGGCGCGATGGCGATCGTGTTCGCGGAGACCTGGACGCCCCCGCCGCCGCTGCCGCCGCTGCCGCCGGCGCCGCCGTCCCCTCCCCCGCCGCCTTCCCCATTCGTGACGAGGGTGTCGCAGGCGGCCGTGGCGAGGGAAGCGGTGGCCAGGAGGAGCGAAGCTACGGAGAAGCTCTTTCGGTTCATGTCTCCGTAGTGGCGAGGCTCGAGGCGCGCGGCTCAGAAAAACGCCAGCTCAGAACGGCTGGCTCCAGGGCGCGGGGCAGCAACCGAGCGAGCCGCATCCGCCGCCGGGCTGTTGGCATCCGCAGAGCACCTGCCCGCCGAGACTGCAGGAGCAGTCGTCCCCGACACAGTTGGTTTGCCACTGTGCCCCGGTCTCGTCTTCGACGCACCAGAAGCATTCGTTCGCGCCTCCCGTTGCCGTGACGCCGCTGCCGCCGCAGAACGTGAGCTCGCCCACGGGCATCTGGCCGTTGCAGCCGCCGCCGGCGTTCATCATCGTGGCCGTGGTGACGCTCGAGGTGGTGGCGGGCGCGCCGCCAGCCCCGCCGACGCCGACGTTTCCGCCGCCGCCGCCCTGCCCGCCGCCGCCGAGCGGCGTGACGACGACCAATGTGTCCTCGCAGGCGGCGAAGCCCGAGAGCGTGACGGCGGAGAGGATTGCGATCGATGCGACTGCGCGGATTCTCATGGGCTCACCTGCACACCGAGCGAGAGGCCGAACATCGGGTAGCCGCCGCGCGCCGCCTCCTCGCGCACGATTCGAACGACGGGCTCCGGGACCACGAAGAGGAGCGACACGTCCGCGAGGACGCGGACCGAGCCAGTCGCGTAGACGTCGAGGCCCAGATCGACGCCGCCGACGAAGGCTGCGCCGAAGGCCGAGCGCCCCACGCTGATCCCCGGCTCGCCCTCCCCTTCCACCCGGAGCACGTGCGCGCCGGCGAGGACCCCGGCGCGCGGCGAGACCACGTCGGTGCCGATATCGAAGGAGCGCGCCGCGGACGCGACAGGCAACACGTGTAACGTGGTCGCCGTTCCGCCGTTCCCTTCGACGTCCGCGAGACCAAACGGCACCGCGACGCTGAGCCCCACCGAGAAGCGCTCCGGCAATCCGAGCGCGAACGATGCCTCCGGCCCGAGCGCGGGCGGGAGGCCCCGATAGCCGAGCAACGATCGCACGCCCAGGCCGAGCCACACCGAGACGGTGGGCTCGGCCGGCGAGATGGGCCTCCACTCGAGACGCGGGAGGCTATTGGCACGTTCCGCGGGCGCAGGTGGCGACGCAGGGGCGGGCGCGGGCGCAGGCGTGGGGGGCGCCACCCCCGCCCACGCGGCGACGTCGACCGGGAGCGCGCTTGATCGCTCCGTGGATTGGGCCAGCTCGAAGAGCCCCGCGCGGAGCCGCTCCACGACCCGGATCGCCAGCCCCGCAGGAGACACCTCTGCCCCGAGATCGCCCGACGACACGCGCAGCGGCAGCGGCGCGCCGTCCGCCACGAGGATGAGCACGTCCGCCGAGGGCCCCTCGCTCGTGGCCTGGATGCTGATGATCGAAAACGGGGCCGCGCCCTCCACGACGGGGCTCCGGCCGGGCTGCCGCACGAGCGTCACGACCTCGAAGCCCTGCGCCTCGATCTCGGCGCGGAGCCTGCGCGAAGCGTCCTCCTCCGCGCTCGATGCGCCCTCGTCGATCACGATGGCCACGCGCGATCGGGCCGGCGGATGCCCCTCGGGCCCGGCGGAAGCGACGGACGACGCGAGCAGGCAGATCACCAGGAGGAGGAGTGCGAGGAGCCGCGCCGTCGGCACGATGTGCCCGAGGATACGCCGGCTCAAGGCGTCGCGCCGAGCTCACGCGCGATCGAGGCATACGCGCCCTTGGGATAAGCCTCGAGGTAGGCGCGGGCGATGGGCGCGGCGGCCGCCGCACCCTTCGTGCGGCTCAGGATCATCATCTTGCGCCCGAGCGCCTCCGACGCAAACGCTCCGCCCGTGGCGAGGTAGGCGTCGTAGAGCTCGAGCGCGCGCGCGGGGCTGCCGTCCGAGTCTTCCGCGATGCGGCCGAGGAGGAACGTCGCCGTCCGCCCGGCCGTCGTGTCCGCGAAGCGCTTGCGTTGCGCCTCGAGCGCGCGGCGCGCGACGGCAGAAGACTTGGTGTAGCGCGCGGCGTCCGCGAGCGCGATCAAGTCGGCAAGCGGCGCGGTCGAGGCCACGCTATCGAGGCCACGCGCGTTCGCCTCGTCGACGACCGCCTGGTATTCGCCGCGTGAGACCCTGGCGCTCCAGCCGACCTTCGCAGGCTCGTCTGCGCTCGATTCGTTCGAAGGGCTCGACTCGCTCGAAGGGCTCGAGGCGCTCGGGGCCGCCCGAGCCGACGTGGCCGGCGCGTCGAGCGACGACCGCGTATCGTCTTCGGTCAAGGTCGCGGCGTCGGCGATGCGATAGCCGCCTGCTCGCTCCGCCACGAGGGCCTGTCCCCGAACCACCGGCAACCCCTCGGGCGCCCCCGGTCCGGCGACGATGACACGCCCGTCTCGCATCCGAACCTCGAAGTGACCTCGCTCGGGGTCGAAGCGGACACGGAACGAGGTGCCGGTCACGCGGACGACGTGGGGCCCCGCCTCCACCGACCACTCGGTGACATCGCGGTGCACGACGTCGAGATCGACGACGCCGCTCGACAGCACGATCCGAGCGCCGCGGGACGTCCGGTCTGCGACACGGCCGCGCGCCCCGCGCGCGAAGACGACCCGTGAGCCGTCGGAGAACGTGAGGAGGGTCTCGTTCGCGCCGGCGTCGATGAAGCCGTCTCCACGTGCGACGGCCGGGTCCGCCGGAGCCTCGAAGCTGATCGGCTCGAGGTCCGGGGAGCGCGCGGGCAGGCCCGCCGTGCTCGCCGTGACGGGCGCCGGCGCCTGAAGCAGGCTCGGCACGACGAGCCAAAGCCCCACAGCGGCGAGCGCCGCCGCGACGAGCAACAGCAAGGGCCTCGCGCTGCGTCGCTTCGGGAGCGAACGCTCGCGGAGCGCGGCGACGAGGAGCTTCTCGCGTCCGCGCGCGTGGACGTCGTCGGGCACGCTCCCGGTGAGCTCACGCTGGACGAGCTCACCCAGGGAGGATCGATCCAGGGAGCGCTTCATTTCGCGCCCTCCGCCAACCGGCGACCGAAGAGCGGCGCGTCGTCATCCGTCGACGGCGATTCCTCGGCGTAGCGCGCGAGCAGGGCGTCCGCCCGCACGCGTGCCTGGACGACCGGGACCACCTTGGCGAGTCGGCGCTTGGTCGTGGCGAGCGAGAGATCGAGCGACCGCGCGACCTCCTCGAGCTCGAGCCCCTCGATGTGGCGCAACACGAACGCGAGCCGACTCTCGGCGTCGAGCCGGTCGAGGATGGCGTAGAGCCGCCGGACCGCCTCACGCGCCTCGTCGTCGCCAGCGGGAGCCGGCGCGTCCGGCACGTTCCCGTCGTCGGTCAGGAAGAACCACCTTCGCACGCGCCGTTTGCGGAGCTCCCCGCGGGCCACGCGCATCGCGATCCCGATCAAGAACGGTCGCAGGGCTGCCGGATCGCGCAGGGTGCTCGCGACGCGGAAGAACGTCAGGAAGACGTCCTGGAGCAAGTCCTCGACCTCGGCCCACGGGCCGAGCGAACGGCGGAGCACGCCGCGGAGCACCGGCGCGTACACGTCCCAGACCTCGGCCTGCGCGGCGCCGTCGCCTTCCAGCACGCCGCGGAGCAGCTCGTGTGGCTCACGCTTGGGCGGCGCTTTCCGGATCGGCAGCTGCACGACCGGCGCGACGCGCCGTCCCGATGCGCCGGTCGCGAGCGAGGGCCGAACGACGCCTGGTCCGACGGAGCGCAGAGGAGTCTTCCGGAGGTCGTGCACGAGAGCGAGCACTCGTGGGTAGTGGCGCGCGCCGCGTCGTGCGGCTCACCATTTCGTTGGCTGGATGCGCCCGAGTGCAGCCGAATGCTGAGCACGTGACGTGCCACCCTGGCGAGCAGCGATTCTCCTGCCGTTCCGGAGGCTGCGCCGCCGCCCGCGACTCAGGTTGGCGCACACCGTGCCGTGCAGCGGGTCATATTCGGTCGAATGTTCGATCTGGCCCACCAGACGTCACGCCGAGTGCGACAGCGGCACACTCATTTCTGCCTCGGTGTGGCGAATCGGTGACAGCTACCTGGCAGAAACCTACCATCATCAGTCGTTCGGTCAGCGAATGAAGTCCGCCATCTCCGGCCAACACCGCCTCGGCTCCGAGCCCCCGCCGCCGTTCGGGCCCGCGGACATCGTGGCGGACAAGTATCGGGTCGAACGAATCGTTGGCCGCGGCGGGATGGGCTTCATCGTCGAGGCGACGCACCTCCACCTGGACGAGCGGGTCGCGCTGAAGTTCCTCCGCGCGAACATGTTGAAAAATCCGGAGGTCCAGGCGCGCTTCTCCCGTGAGGCCCGCGCCGCAGCCAAGCTGAAGAGCGAGCACGTGGCGCGCGTGCACGACGTCGGCGTGTTCCAGGGCATGCCGTACATGGTCATGGAGTACCTCGAGGGCGAGGACCTCGGCACGTACCTGACGACACACGGCCGGCCTGCGCTGGCCGACGCGGTGGACTACGTGATCCAGGCGTGCGAGGCCCTCGCCGAAGCGCACGCGCGCGGCATCGTCCACCGCGACATCAAGCCGGACAACCTGTTCCTGGCGCGCCTCGCGGGAGGAACTCGCCGCATCAAGGTGCTCGACTTCGGGATCTCGAAGGCCGCGCTCACCGGAAAGCTGAGCGAGTTCTTCGTCGACCGGCACGAGACCACCGCGCTCATGGGGTCGCCCTATTACATGTCGCCGGAGCAGCTGCGCTCCACGAAGGACGTCGACCACAGGGCGGACATCTGGTCGCTCGGCGCGGTGCTCTACGAGCTCTTGGCCGGGGTCACGGCGTTCGAGCCGAAGAGCGAGCTCACCGAGATCGTGGCCGCGATCCTGGAAACGAAACACCGGCCGCTCTCGCAATACGCGCGCGACGTACCCCCTGGCCTCGAGGAGATCGTCGAGCGGTGCCTGACGAAGGACAAGCTGGAGCGATTCCAGACCACGGCGGAGCTCGCCATCAGCCTCTTGCCCTACGCACACGGGCGCTCGCAGGCGACCGCCGATCGCGCGCTGCGCCTGACCAAGGCGAGCGCGCTCGGCCCGCTCGTCGAGCACATCGAGGCGCCTGCCTCCATCGCGCCGCCCCTCGGCTCCGATCCGCCCCTGCCCGATCTGCGCGTGAGCGCGCTGCCGCGCGACCTGCTCGCGCGCGAGGAGGTCGTGACGCTGGTGAAGCCCACCTCGACGGGGCCCGCCGCCCCGATCGTCTCGTCACCCCTCCCTCCGCCGGTGTCGGGCCCCGCACCGGCGCCCACGCCCGTCCCCTCGCAGCCCGCGCCCGTCGAGGCGCAAACGGCGGCGATGGCCGTCGCGCCGACGGTGCCCGCCGGGCCGAGCCCATCGCGACGTGGGACGGTGGCGGTCCTGGTGCTCCTCGTCGCGAGCTTGGGCGGCGCGGTCATCTGGCTCCTCTTGAGCCGCGGTCGCGCCCCCGAGGCAAACGCCACGACCTCCGCATCGCTGCCCGCCGCGACAGCGCCCAAGCCGACGGCGGAGCCGCTGCGGGAGCCCTCAGGCGCTCCGAGCGCCGAGCCCGCGCCGTCCGCGAAGAGCAGCAACGAGGTGTCGCAGACCGAGCCGAAGGCGGCCGAGCCGCTGCGCCCGAAGCCGGCCCCCAAGCCGTCCCCGTCGCCGACCGCGACTCCGACGCCCAAGCCACTCGAAATACGGATGACACGCTAGTGCTTCGTCAATCGCTCGACTCGCGCGCTTCCCGCCAAGACAGACGACGATCCCAAGGCCACCCGACGACACGACGCTGGGCGCTCGCGTTGCTCGCGGCGCTCACGTGTCTGCTCCTGATCCCCCACGTGGCGCACGCCGACGACGTGGCCGACGAGGCAGAGCTGCAGTTCTCGCTCGGCGCGGAGAAATACCAGGCCGGGAGCTTCCAGGAAGCGCTCGCGCACTTCCTCGCGTCCAATCGGCTGTCGCCTAACAAAAACGTCGTCTTCAACATCGCGCGCACCTACGAGCAGCTGAGGCAGTTCCCCGAGGCGTTCCGGTATTATTCGATCGCGCTCGAGGCAGAGGCCGAAGCGGCCGGCCGCGCGCCGATCGAAGCCGCCCTCGCGCGGATCCGCCCTTCGGTCGCGGTGCTCGCGGTCGAGACCAAGCCGCCGGGCGCGACCATCTTCATCGACAGGAAAGACCTCGGCGCGCGCGGCGCGACGCCGCGTTCGCTGGGGTTCAAGGCCGGCACCTACCGCGTCATCGTGGAGCGCGACGGCTACGAGCCCAAGGTCATCGAGGGCGTGGTGCTCGAGACCGGCAAGGAGCAGAAGCTCCAGCTCGACCTCGTCCCCATCCTCGGAGAGGTCCTGCTGAGCGGCATCCCCGCTCGCGCCGAGGTCCGCGTGAACCGCTCCGACGGCGCGCCGGCTCGCGTCGGACCGGGCGCGCTGAGCTTGCCGCCCGGGAGGCAACGCCTCTTCATCTCGGCTCCAGGCTCCGAGCCGCTCGACGTGGAGGTGGACATCAAGGCGAACGAGCGCGTGTCGGTTCGACCGACGCTGCGGACGCAGAAGGGCACGCTCCTCGTCTCGACCGACGTGAAGGGCGCGCTCGTCGAGCTCGACGGCGCGGCGGTGGGCTTCACACCGATCGTGCTCGAGTCGCCGATCGGGCAACACAAGCTCAAGATCTCGCTCTCCGGCTTTCGCCCGATCGAGCGCACGGTCCAGGTGACGCTCGGCAAGGAGCAACGCCTCGCCTTCGACCTCTTGGGCGGCGAGGAAGTCACCGCCGTGTCCCGCTTCGCCGAGGCGGTGACCGACGCGCCGTCCAGCGTCACGATCATCGACGGCCGTGAGCTCCGCGCGTTCGGCTATCCCACGCTCGCCGAGTCGCTGCGAGGCGTGCGCGGCGTCTACCTGTCGGACGACCGAAGCTACACCTCGATCGGCTTCCGCGGGTTCTCGCGCCTCGGTGACTACGGGAACAAGGTCCTCATCCTCTACGACGGCCTCGCCGCAAACGACAACATCCTCGGCCAGAGCTTCCCGGGCTTCGAAGGCCTGACCGATCTCGAGGACGTCGAGCGCATCGAGGTCGTGCGCGGCCCGGGGTCGTCGCTCTACGGCACCGGCGCGTTCTTCGGCGTCGTGAACGTCGTGCGCCACGACGCCGCCCAGCCCTCCCGCGCGGAGGCCACGCTCTCCACGGCCGAGGGCGCGTTCCGAGCGCGAACCATGGGCTATTGGGGCGACGGCAAGGAGAGCGCGATCTGGGGTAGCGCCTCGGTCGCCCGGTCCGCCGGACGAGACTTCTACTTCAAGGAGTTCGCCGACGAGCCGTCGCTCGGCTTCGCCCGCGACGTCGACGATTTCACCGCGGCAATGGGCCAGGTCCGCGGGTTCTACAAGTTCTTCAGCGCGCAGGCGTTTTTCCACCAGCGCACCAAGACCCTCCCGACCGGCGAATACGAGACGCTGTTCGGCGACAAGCGGCACGTCTGGATCGACAGGCGCGGCGCGGTCGAGGCCAAGCTCGAGCCCGAGATCACCGACTGGCTCTCGTCGATGACACGCGCCCACGGCAACTTCTATTCGTACGAGGCCACCTTCCCGTACGCCGAGATCGACGGGGGCGAGGCGTCGGAGGACTACCTCGGCGTATGGGCCGGGCTCGAGCAGCGCTTCATCTTCCGCCCGGCCGATTTCGTGCGCATCACGGTGGGAGGCGAGGGGCAACGCCATTTCCTCGCGCAGATGAAGGGACAAGACGGATCGGGGGTGTACCTGCCGGACGATCCGAACCCGTATTGGGTCGGCTCCGGCTACGCCGAGGCTTCGTTCGACATCCTCGGGGTCGCGACGCTCGTCGGCGGCGCGCGCATCGACGGCTTCGCGTGGGAGTTCCCCGAGCCGCTCGGAAACGTCTCGCGCTTCAGCGTCAACCCGCGGCTCTCCGGCGTCTTCAAGCCCTACGAGGACGGAATCCTCAAGGTCATCGCCGGCAAGGCGTTCAAGGCTCCCAGCGTCTACGAGCTCTTCTACCAGGGCGCCGTGCAGCGCCCGAGCCCCGACCTCGAGCCGGAGGAAGTGTACTCCGGCGAGCTCGAGTTCACGCACCTGTTCTCCAAGGTGATGTCGCTCACCGTCGCGGGCTATGCGAACTACGTGACGAGCCTCATCGTCGCGCGCGGCGCCGGCTCGGAGGAGGACCCGCTTTTCCTCGTGAACGCGGAGTCGCCGGTGCTCGCGGCCGGCGGCGAGATCGAGGCGCGCCGCACCTGGAAAGACGGCTGGATGTTCGCGGCGTCCGTGAGCGGGCAGCGGTCGAGCTACATCGGGGACGACACCGGGCTCCGCAACGTGCCGAACTCTCCTTACCTCATGGCTTCGGTGCGCGGCGTCGCGCCGATCGTCGGTGACTCGCTGCGCATCGCATCTCGCGCCACGCTCGAGTCGGGTCGTTACGACCGGAACGAGACGGCCTCCGACGCGCCCCAGACGCTGACGGACGCCACCGTCATCTGGGACATCACCCTGAACGGTGACGTGCTCGACGGCGTGCTGGGCTACGTCGTGGGCGTCTACAACGCGGCCGACATGCGGCAGCGCGTGCCCGTCTCCGGGGAGTTCCGGCAGCGCACGATCGAGCAGAACGGTCGCACGTTCCTCGCGTCGATCACCGCACGATTGCGTTGAGAGCGGGGTGGACGCACGCGCGTCCACGCGGATCCGTCCACTTCTCAATCGCGCGCAACGCACTATCGTGGTGCGCATGGAACGGCATTGGAGCGCGAAGGGGCTCCTCTTGGCGGCAGGCTTCTTCGCGGCGTGCTCGAGCGAGGTGCAGATCGAAGACGGCGCGGGCGGTGACGCGCAATCCACGACGGGGGCGGGGCCGACCGGCGCGGGCGGAGGCGGGACCGGGAGCGGCGTGCCCTACACGCAGCAGGTCGAGGACGCGTGCCGTGAGATGTGTCTCTCGGGGTGCGGAGAGAACTCGGACTGCACCAACGCGTGTATGAAGGGCTACCCCAATGTCCTGGCGCAATGCGCGGACGAGACCGTCGCGCTGCTCGGCTGCCTGAAGAAGAAGGACGGCAACACGCTGGAGTGTCCCAGCATGGACGCGGACTGCTACGACCAGATGGTCGCGTACCACCGTTGCCAGAACCCCTTGCTGTGTGGGTCCACGAGCCAAGACATGCAGTGCGAGCCGTCGCCAGACTGGAGCTGCTCGTGCACCGAGGGTTGCGACGGCGGCCACATCGCAGGGGCGAGCTGCACGTACGATCCCGAGACCGACACCGAGATCTGCGACTGCAGCTTCGACGGAGTCGTCGTCGGCCAATGCCAGCAGGTCACCCAGACGTCGTGTCAGATCAGCAGCACCGTCTGCTGCGCGCCGTTCTGGCGCTGAGCGCCGCGGGCTGTCGACTCTACTGGCTCCCGCCCGCGCCGCCGCCGCCTTCGCTCTCCCCGCCTGCGCCGCCGCCGCCGACCGTCGCGGCCGTGCCGTACATGCCGGTGGCGGAGATCGCGGTCTGGCTGGTCGAGACCTTCGTCGTCGACGCGACCGACGTGCCCGAGGCCGACTGGGTCGACGACTGCGAGCCCGCGCCCCCCTGCCCCCCAGCGCCGCTGGTGTCGCTGCTGCATCCGGCGAGCGTCAGCCCGAGGACGAGCGCGGCGGTCGTCCGCGCGCTCTCCCCCGGCGTCACTCGCTCACCACACACCGGGCACAGGGTCGCGTCGGCGCGCGCGTGGCAGCCGCACGCAGGGCAAGCTCGCAGGCGAATGCGGAACGATCGCATCGAGAGACGATACCACGTGGCGAGCGGACCTCACGCGCCCCGACCAAAGAACACTCTGCCAAGGCCGCGCGCTCGGTGTAGAGTCCGCGCGATTTGAGCTCCCGCCTGCGCGTCGTCTCCCTTTTGTTCCTCGTCTCCGGCGCCACCGGGCTTTTGTACGAGGTCGCGTTCTGCAAGGTCCTCTCCACGATCTTCGGGGCCACGGCCTACGCGGTGAGCACGGTGCTCAGCGCCTTCATGGCTGGCCTCGCGCTCGGTGCCTTCTTCGGCGGTCGGCTGGCCGACAAGATCAAGCGGCCGCTCGCCGCCTACGGCGCGGCCGAGGTCCTGGTCGGGGCCCTGGCCGCCGGAACGCCCTGGGTGTTCGGCGCGCTCACCAGCATCTACGTGAGCATCGCGCGCAGCGGGACCAGCCTGGCCACGCTGACGGCGCTCCGAGCCTCGCTCACGTTTGCGATCATCCTCGTGCCGACGGCGTGTATGGGCGCGACGCTGCCGCTCCTGTCGCGCATCTTCGCGGGTGACGCGGAGGGCCAACGCCGGCTGCCGATGCTCTACGCGACCAACACCCTGGGCGGCGCGCTCGGCTCGTTGCTCGGCGCCTACGTCGTGTTGCCCACCCTCGGCATCACCGGGACCATGCACGCGGCCGCCATCGCCAACGTGCTCATCGGCGTCACCGCCATCGTGCTCGGCCTGCGCGGCCCGGCGATCGAGCTTCCCTCCCCCCGGGCACGCGAGGCAACCTCCACGCGGGAGGGGCTGCCCTTCTCGTTCCTCGGCTTCGCGTTTGCGTCGGGCTTCCTGGTGTTCGCGGCGGAGGTCGTGCAGACGCACCTGCTCGCCGTCCTCATCGGCAACTCGGCTTACGCCTTCGGGCTCATGCTCGCGGTGTTCCTCGTCTGCCTGGGGCTCGGCGCCGCGCGCGCCCCGGCGCTCGGAGCGCGCCACGGCGCCGGCGCGCTCGCGCGAGGGCTCGCGCTCGCCGCGTTGGGCCTCGCCCTCACCACGCCGGGCTGGGATCAGCTCCCGCACCTCTTCACCATCGCCGGGAAGGTCTTCGACTCCTGGGGAGCACGCGAGCTCACGCGAGGCGCCGCCGCGGTCCTCATCCTCGCGGTGCCCACGTTTTTCATGGGCACGACCTTCCCCCTCTTGCTCGCGCGCGTGGCCGCGCGGCAGTCGGTCGCGCGCGACACGGCCCGACTCACGATCGCGAACACGGTCGGGACCATCTTCGGCTCGATCGTGACGGGCTACGGCCTCCTGCCCCTGCTCGGCTCGCAGCGGACGCTCGTGGCCATCGCGGTCGTGTTTGCGGTCCTCGCCGCGCTGGCCGTGCTCACCGCGGCCGAGCGCGGCAAGACGATGCGCGCCACCGCCGGCATCGCCTCGGCAGGGGCCGTCGTCGCCGTGCTGGCCCCCACGTGGAACCTGGCCCGGCTGACGAACGGCGCCAACGTCTACTTCACCCACGGCCCGCCGCCGGACGACATCCCCTTCGTCCGGGAGGACGTACACGGCGGCATCACGACGGTGGCGCGGCGGGGCGACCTGCTCACGATGTACACGAACGGGAAGTTCCAGGGTGACGACGGCAAGGAGATGGCCGCGCAGCGACACTTCGCCCACTTCCCTTCGCTCTTCCTCAAGAACGAGAAGCGCGCGCTCGTCATCGGGCTCGGCACCGGGACCACGCTCGGGACGGTGTGCGCCTACCCGTTCGAGGAGATCGAGGTGGCCGAGATCTCACCGGCCATCGTCGAGGCGGCCGATCAGCTCTTCGCAGGTCCCAGCCGCGGGGGTCTTCATGACAAACGCGTCAGACTCCACCTGGATGACGGCCGCAACGTCTTGCTCTTCTCGGACGGCGGCTACGACCTCATCACGATCGAGCTCTCGAGCGTCTGGTTCGCCGGCTCCTCGAACCTCTACTCGAAGGAGTTCTACGAGCTGACCAAGAGCCGCCTCGCGAAGGACGGCGTCCTGCAGCAGTGGGTCCAGCTGCACCACATCGGCGCGCGCGAGGTCGCCGTCATCGTCCGCACCCTGCGGAGCGTGTTCGCTCACGTCGCGCTGTTCGAGGGCGGCGCGCAGGGGATCCTGGTCGCGAGCGACACGCCGCTCGTCGCGAGCCGCGCCCGCCTCGCCGCGCTCGACCAGCGCGAGGACATCCGCGAGACGCTCGGCGAGGAGCGCCTCGGCGACCTCATCGGCGAGATCATCGCTTCGGGCCCCGAGCTCGATCGCTTCTGCGAGGACGCGGCGAAGGAGCACGGCCCCCCGCTGGTCTCGACCGACGACAACCTGTTCCTCGAGTACGCAACCCCCAAGGGCAACGTCCTCAACTACGACAAGTCGCTCGCCGACATGCTCGCGCTGCTCGGCCGCTACCGGACCGCCGAGCCAGCCGCCCGCCACCTGGGCGACTGAGGGAGCTCACCCAATCCACCGGAGCCGGTGGATTGGGGCTAGTTGCAGGTGCCGGGCTGACACGACGCCACGCCGGCCGAGACCTGGCACGTGTTGCCCGCGCCGCAGTCCGCGTCCTTCCGGCAGCCGCCGGCGTCGTAGGTGCAATAGAGGCCACGAACCGCGCCCGGACAACACGTCTCGTCGACCGGGACGCACCGGCCGCCGGGCTGCGCGGTGCACTCGCTGTCCGTCGCGCAGGAGATCCGGATGCACTTGCGCACCTGGCTGCCGAACGTGCCCTCGGGGATGCAGAAGCCGGGCCCCTGGTCGCCGTTGCTGCAGTTCGCGTTGTTGTCGCACTCGTGCCCGTCGTTCTGACAGATGTTGTGCGGCGGCTCCTGCTGTCCGCAGCTCGGGTAGAGCGGCGTGGTGATGCAGAGCTCGTTGTCGCCGCAGTCGTTCACGTCCTCGACGTTCTCGCAGCACTCGTCGAGGACCGGGGCCGCCCCGCCGGTGCCGCCGCCCCCGCCGCCCGTCCCGCTCATGCCGCCCTGACCGAGCCCGCACTGCGTGTTCGGTTGAGCGGGGTACTGACAGGTTCGGAAGCCTCCGGGCGTGAGCTCCACACACGTACCGCCGCCCATGCACTCCATCGAGTTCTGACAGTCGCCCCCGTTCGTCGACCCGGTCCCGGTGCTGGTCGTGTTCCCGACGCTGACCGGACCCGACGGGCCGCTGCCCGGGCCGGTGCCGCCCGAGCCGCCGTCGTCTCCGCATGCGGCGAGGACACCGATCACACCGAGGGGGAGGAGAACCAAAGCAAGGCGAGCCATCCAGAACCTCCGTTTTCGACCTTCAAGCTTGTCTGACGGGTGGTCGTCAAGGCAAGCGTTCAATCGCGTCCGGGGAGGGTCAGCACGCTCGTGCGGGTGGACGTAACCACGTCCGTGGGGCTCAAGGTGACCATGCGTGAGCGACCGGCCGCGGTCACCGTCAGGCGAGCCGTCGAAGCGGCGCTCCGACCCACGACGACGGTTCGGACGGGACCGCTCGAGATCGAGGACCACGCGTCCCCGCGCTCGCTCGGCAAGATCGGCGAGACGACGCGCCCGGCCCCGTCGATGGTGACGGCGTCGGGGCAACGAGCGCCGGCATCACACTCGACAGCCGCCGCGACCCCACCCGAGGCCACGCGCGAGGCGTACGCGGGGACGCTGCCGAGCTCGACTGCGGAGCGGAGCGCCTTCGCCCCGCCGTCGCTCGCGTGCGACGACTGGAGCTCCGAGGCGACGAGGTCACGCTCGCCGAGGACGCGCGCGCGGCACCGGAGCGCCTCCAGGCGGCCCTCGTTGTCGCTCGGGTCCAGGCCGGCGAGCGAACGCCAGTGTGCGCAGGCGCGCCGCTCGTCGCCCGCGGCCTCGAAGCCGCGGGCGATTCGCCGGTGGACACGTGTCGACCGAGGCGCGAGCTCCGCGAGGCCGTCGAGCGCGGCGAGCGCGGCCTCGCGCTCGCCCTTCGCGAGCAGGGCCTGGGCCTGAAGGTCGAGCGCGAGCTCCGAGTCGGGGTCCACCTCCGCGAACCGCGCCGCGCGCAACGCGGCCTCGTCGAAGCGCCCCCCCAGGAGGAGGCGCCGGATCAGTTGCGCGTGCGCGCTGCGCTTGGTCTCGTCGTCGGCGAGCGCCCTGCGGAGCTTCTCGAGCTCGGTCTCGCCGGCGGTGACCCAGCTCGCGTCCGCGACGACGTGGCTCACGCTCCGGGGGAGGCTCACCGTGATGCCGGACACCGGGCCACCCCAGGAGGTGCTCCGCATCACGACGGGAGCGGGGGAGACGTCACCCGGCGTGAACGTGACCGGGAAGCGGACCGTGACGACCCCGCCCTCCGGGGCAGGGAACGTGAGCCCCCGCACGCCGGCGACGACGCAGGACTTCACGGCGGAGTCGGGCATCGTGCTGCCCCCGTCGGTCGAGGTAACGACATTCCCGTCAGCTCCGATCGTGAAGGCGATCGTGACCCTGCCCTCGAGGTCCGGGTTGTTGCGCAGGCCCTTCTCGTAACAGAGACGGAACCGGCCGAAGCTCTGGCGGACGATGCGCTTGATGACCTCGGGCGGAAGCCTGCCGCTGACCGACGTGCCGCCCATCCGGAGGCGCGGCGCGTTCGTCTTGTGTGATCCCGAGAGGCTCCCGCTTCCGCTCCCGAACCCGACGCCTGTGCCGGTTCCGTCGCCGCGGCCGATCGTACCGATCTGACCCAGCCCGATGGTGCCGTCACCCCGGCCACCGCCACCCTCTCCGATGCCGGACAGCGCCAGACCGCCGGCGCCGAACGCGTCGGCGACGTCCGAGCCCCAGAGGTTGCCCTTCGCGCTGCCTTTCAGCGAGTCGTCGAGGGCGGCCCACGGGGTGGCGGGCGCGCGGTCGGCGCTGCTCGGGCCCGCGGGCGGGCTGGGCCGGGGCAGCTCGGGCGCGCCGCCATTCGAGGCCGAGGGCGTCTCGACGGGAGCCTTCTCGCTCCCTCTGGTGCGCTCGATGCCGAAGGCGCGGAACATCGCGTCGTTCTCGAGCACGAGCAGCGACGTCTTGCGGGACATCACGAAGTGGCGGCGGGAAAGACTGACAATTTCGTCACTGTTATCACCTCGCGCGAGGGTGAGCGCGTCGATGCGCGCCCGCGCGAACGCCCGTGCCGTGGCCCCGCTCGTCGCGGGCCGCGCCGTCACCGTCAGCCGCTCCTCGAAGGGCGCAGAGCCGAGCTGGCCCCGCACACGCAGCACATCCCCCGTCGACACCGATCCCGTGCCGGCGAGCCTGAGCTCGTCTCCGAGGCGCAGGGCGCGGGGCGCTGCGGCCGCGAGCGTGAAGCCGCTCGGCGCCTCGATCTGGACGTTCCGGATGACGGGCTGGGCCAGGGCGAGCACGACCTGCTCGACGTCGCGACCACGCGCCGCCCCCGGGTCCAGCCGTTCGTACGTCCCGCTCAATCCGTCGGCGACGGCGCGCAGGACGAGCTCGTCGACGTTTCGACCGACGCCGACGAAGCGTACGTCCGCGGCGGCGACCGATCGGCGCGCGCGCTCCACGATCGCTGCGGGCTCGAGCTCGCCCGAGGAGGCGACCCCGTCGCCCACCACGACGAGCTGCGCGCCGTCCGTCGGCGGCAAGCGCGACGCGCCTGCCGCGATGGCGCCCGCGAGATCGCTCGACCCGTGAGGGGTGAGCCTCGCGAGCCAGGCGCCGAGCGCCTCCTCCATCTCGGGGGAGACCGACGCGAGCCCGTCCTCCGGATACGCGCTGCACGCGCTGTCGCAGGCGAGGACCGCGAAGCGCTCGCCGGGCTCCATCGACGCGACGGTGGAGCGCGCGAGCGCGACCTCGGCTGCGAGCGTGGCGGTCGACTGGCTCCGGCTCGCGTCGAGGACGATCACGCGGCTCGAGCCGCGGGAGGTCGGTGGCTCGGTGGCGCCGGGCGGAAGCACCACGGCGGCGCGCAGCGCGGTGGTCCCCGAGCTCGCATCGACCGCCGCGACGGCGTCCTCCCTCCTCGGGCGCTGCCACGTGACGACGAAGTCCCGGTCGGGCGTGACGCGGTCTCCGGCGAAGGAGACGGTCGTGCCGCCGCGCTCGTTGGCGATCGCAGCCGCGTGGCTGGGCGTCGCGACGTCGAGCACGTCGTCGCCGTCGAGGTGCACCGTGATCGCTAGGTGCCCGAGGCTCGTCGCCCGATCCTCCCCGGCCGAGAGCGGGTAGACGTAGCGCGCCGCGCCGGCGAGCTCGGCGATCGGCTCCTCGTAGCTCAGGAGCACACGCCGAGAGCCTCTGGCGGGGAGCGGGAAGACGCGGAGCGACAGCTCGCTCCCTTGTGACCACTCGAGGAGCGCCGGGTCGCGCGGGCGCACGGTGTCGTCGACGATGCCCTGGAAGATCGAGGCGGCGCGCTTGCGCTCGACCATCTCACCCTCGACGAGGTCGTCGCCGACCCAGAGGGCGAGGCGCGACACGCTCGCCGCGGGGGGCACGGCGAACACGAAGCGACCCTCCAGCACGCGGTCGGTCTCGTTGTCGAAGACCTCCTCCACGGTCGTGGTCGCGATCCCTTCGCGGATGTCGACGCGGACCTCGTGCCTCGCGAGCTTCACGCCGCCGACGACCTCGGAGCGACCGGGCACGCGCGCCGTCATCCGGCCGAGGCCGCGGACCGCGGATGGCGTGCTCGCTGCGATCGCCGTGCTCGCAGCGGGCGCCACGTCGGGCAGCGCCGCGGCAGGGGCGAAGGCCGCGCGGATCTCCGCTGCCGAGACGGAGGCGCTCTGGCCTCGCCCGAGGCGACGCTCCCCGGTCGGCCCGGCGACGACCGCCACGCCTCGATGAACGGTGATGGTGGCCTCTTCTCCGTCGGAGGCGACGACCACCTTCGCGGCTCGCCCCGCTTCGACGCGGACGTCGTGATCGCAGACCGCGACGGTGCGGGGGGCGTCCTCCGGGTCGGCCTCGATGACGAGCGTCCCGCGGGCGAGCTTCAGATCTCCCTCGGTGATCCCGGACACCTTCGTCGACGGCGACAACACGAGACCGCCCGAGCCGTCGAGGTCGAGACGGGCGGTCGATCCCGCGTCCGTCACGAGCGATTCCCCGCGGACCGAGTCGCCGACCCCGAGATCACGACACGTGGAGTCGGCGTCGCAGGCGAGGAGGTGGGGCGCTGCGCCGGCGCGGAACGACAGGACCTCCGTGACGCGGCCGCCGGGCTCGGGTGCAGCCGGCGTCGGGTCCGTCGCGCACGAGAGGGCGAGCAGACAAAGCGGGACCAGCCGCGGTCCGGACCGGACCGGTCGAGCAGAAGGCGCCAAAGAAAACCTCCGCTCGCCTACGACACAGGGAACGCGTCGAAGTTCCCGGCCCCCCCAAGCCCCCCAACCCCCCAAGCCCCCCAACCCCCCAAGCCCCCCAACCCGCCGAGCTCCCAACCCGCCACGTCCCCCGACCCGCCGAGCTCCCAACCCGACAAGCCCGCTTTCGAACGGCCCCCTCCCCGCCGGCCCCCCCGCCGGACCCGATCAGTCCTCTTCGTCTGTGTCTTTGTCCTTCGACTTCTTCTTCTTCGCGTCGTCGGAGGGGGCTTCCTTCGACGGGGCGGAGGACTTCTCGACGAGGGGGATGACGTTGTCCTGCCGCGGCTTCGGCTTGTAACGCTCCTCCTTGATGATGTTGCCCTCCTTCTTGAAGTCGACCTTGGCGATCTCCACCTTCGGCGGATTGCGCAGGCGCTCACGCTCTTCTGCTGACAGAACCGTCAGGACCATGCCGCCGTTGAGCGCGCCGGGTGGACCGAAGGGGCGACCGTTCACCTCCATGACGTGGAACTCCGTCCGCCGGTTCTCGGCTCGCCCGTCGGCCAGCTCGTTGGGGGCGATGGGCTTGCCTTCCCCGTAGCCGGCCGCCACCAGGCGGAGGTGATCGACGCCGCGGTCGACCAGCCAATCACACACGGCGAGGGAGCGACGCGCCGACAGCTCCTGGTTGTGGTCGTCGGAGGCACGAGAGTCGGTGTGCCCCTCGACGCGCAGCCGCGTGACGTCCGGGCGCTCCTGGAGGAACGTGAGCAGCTGCTGCAGCACCTTCTCGCTCTCGGGGCGGATGACGGCCTTGTTCGTCTCGAAGACGATCTTGCCTTCGATGTAGACCTTGCTGTCGCCCGACCGGGGATCCCAGCGCGCGTTCGCGTCGAACCAGCCGGGCATCGGGGTGCGCACCTCGGGCGGGGGCACCGGGTTCGGGGGGAGCCTCGTGTCCGCGCAGCCGGCGCCCGCGGTCAGGGTCACGGCGAGCGTCGCAGCCAAGGGAGCACCGGCGCCAGGTCTCTTCGCGTCCATTTGAGACCCGATCGTGACCGAATCCGGGGTGCGGCCGCAAGTAAGAGGCCTTGCGGTCGCCCCGGCCCCCGCGCGACCATGGCGAGATGTTGACGGTTTTCGAGGTTCATCTCGTCCCGGGATCCGACGCTTCGGCCCTCCTGTCGCCGGAGATCCTGAAGGAAACGAAGGCTCAAGTGATGACCGTCGCGGAGGCGAAGGCCGTCGGGTTCGGCGGCCTGCCGGACCTGGGCCCCAACGTGAGGCTGATCGCCATCCACGCCCGCGACGCCCAGTGGATCCAGCGGGCGCTGGAGCGCAGCGAGATGGTCAGCGGCTTCAACATCCACCAGGTCGACGCCTGACACCGGTTCAGGCCTGCCGCTGCGGAAGCCGGCGGACGGGAATCGTGCTAGCCGAACCTGGTGGCTGACGCGGCGAAGCTGAGCGCGCTGGTCGAGCACCTGAGCGGGCTCGAGAGCGTGCTCGTCTGTTACTCCGGGGGGGTGGACAGCGCGGTGGTGTTGGCCGCGGCGCACCGCGCGCTCGGCGCGCGCGCCATCGGCATGACCGCGGTCTCACCGAGCCTCGCGCCCAGCGAGCTCGACGACGCGCGCTGGGTCGCGGCCCAGATCGGCGCCGACCACCGGCTCGTCGACTCGAACGAGATCGACGACCCGAGCTACCAGCGGAACGATCCCGACCGCTGCTTCCACTGCAAGAGCGAGCTCTACCGCATCGCCGAGCGCAAGCGGGCGGAGTGGGGCCTGCTCCACGTCGTCAACGGCACGAACGTCGACGATCTCGGGGACTACCGGCCGGGCTTGAAGGCGGCGGATGCCGCGGGCGTGCAGAGCCCGTTCGTCGATCTCGGGTACACGAAGGCGGACGTGCGCGCCTGCGCGCGCGCCCTCGGCCTCGAGATCTGGGACAAGCCGGCGGCGGCTTGCCTGTCGAGCCGCCTGCCCTTCGGCACACGTGTCACACGGGAGCGGCTCGCGCGCATCGGCGGGCTCGAAGCGTCGATCCGCGCGCTCGGATTTCGCCGTGTGCGCGTCCGCTATCACCCGCTGGGCGCAGAGGCTTCGCCCGGCGAGCAAGCGATCGCCCGCATCGAGCTCGACGAAGCCGATCTCGCCCGAGCCGCCACGGCCGACGCGCGCGAGGCGATCGTCGCCGCCGGCAAGGAGCACGGCTTTCTGTACGTGACGCTCGACCTGGCGGGTTACCGCATGGGCAGCCACAACGAGGCGCTCAAGCCGTCGCGTTCGCTGCCCCTCGTGCGGTGAGCGCGCCTATTTGACCGCGTTCCACCAGAACTCCGGCGCGTCGCCGCCCCAGGCGTCGAGGAGCTTGGCCGTCGCCGGCGCGGGCACGAGCGTCTCCGCCTCGCCCGAGAAGCGGAGGGCGAAGCGCTTCGGCTTCCCGGCGAGCACGTTGGGTCGAAGGATGCCCGGCTCCCCCGCCGGCTGCTTCGCACACCACGCGTCCGCTCGCTTCACCAAGGCGGCGGACGGGCCCACGTGACCACGCTCCACGGTGAGCAGGAGGTCTTCGTCGCCGTCGCCGTCGAGATCCTCGAAGCGCTCTTCTTTTGTGTCGACGAACGTGGCCCCGCGCTCCTCCAAGATGCCGTTTCCGAGCATGCAGCTCGACGCCGCGCTCTCGTAGATCTTGCTGAAGACGTGGAAGCGCGAGCCTTCGGGCTTCGAAAAATCGAGCGTGAACCGGAAGGAGAGGGAGCCGTCGCCGTAGGCGCCGAAGCCGTCGGAGCAGACGAGGAGCGTCCGGTCGGCGCGTTTGGATTGTTTGCAGCCCCGCACGTTGACGCTTCGATCGACGGCGACCACGCGCCAGCCGTCGGGCCCGTTCTCCGCGAGGACGACGTTCCCCGGCGTGATGTCGTTCGCGCGCTCGTCGCCGCAAGCCGCGAGGCCCAGGATGGCTTGGTCCTTACCGGGCCCGGAGAACGAGCCGCGGTAGATGTCCTCCAGGAAACAGACCTCGGAGAAGTCCTTCGCCTCGAGCAGGGAGCCGTCGGGCGCTTCGGCCGGGCCGTCGAAAGGAGGCGTCGATCGGCAGCCGACCATGGGCTTGCCTGCGCCGCTCCAGATCGACACCGCGCAGAGGCTCGCGAGGATGGAGAAGTCGCCCTCGTCCACCCCGGGCGGCGCGGGCGGCAGCGGCGGCTTCGTGCGCGGCGCGGGCTCGGTGCTCACCGGGGACGGGGCCGAGGCAGAAGTCGAGGGGGCGCTGCCCGATCTGGGAGGCGGCGCGGGGAGCCGCGCCGCCTCGTTGGAAACCGGGTCGGGGGCGCCGCAGGCGAGACAGGGCACCACAAAAGCCACCGCGACCCAGCGCCGCGCTTCGGAGAGCATGCCCCGTCCTTTACCACGCCGAGGCGGCCGTCTTTTCGGCCGCGCCCGGGCTCGGCCTCGACAAGGGCCTCGCGGGCCGAGGCGGCGGCGGCACGCCGGTCAGATGGCCACGACGAGCTTCGCCACGTAGCCGTCCGTCGGGTTGCCCGTCACCGTCGCGAGCTGCAGGCTGGCGCCGTCGCCGAACACGTTGTCGCTGTCGAGGCTCGTGCCGGCCAGGTTGTCGACGCTCGTCTCGTAGCCCTCGGTCTCGTAGGCCTCGCCGCAGACGTCCTCCGGCAGCGCGAGCTGCGAGGTAAGGAGCTTCTGGCTCGCGTCGGTCGCCTCGTCGAGGCTCGGGTAGACCTCGAAGTGGATGTGCGGCCACCGTCCGCTGTAGCAGCCGGGGAAGATGGTCGCGAACCTGACGACACCGTCCTCGTTCGTCTCCTGCACGCCGCGGAGGTAGCTCTCGTCGGCGACGGTGGAGGAGTACATCGAGTAGTTGCCGTCCCTGTCGCAGTGCCAGAGATCGACTGCGTAGCCCTCGACCGGCGAGCAGTCCTCGGCCGTGTCGATGACGGTCAGCTCGACCGTGAGCGGGATGCCCTTCAGGCGCCTGAGCTCTTCGAGATCGCGACGAAGGCCGTCGTGGTGTCCGTCATCGTGCATGTCTTTCGCTGCTCCTTCACCAGGTTGGATGCGCAACTCGTCACGAAGTGATCGCGACGACACAATCGCTAACGTTTCAGTCATGATGCCGCGCGGCGCCGCGCGAGGGCGAAGGGCGCTGTCGGCTCGTCTCTCTCGACGCGAGTGCGAGTGGCCTCTTGCCGGGCGCTCGAGCGCGCATCCGCGCCGAGATCGACCAGGCGCCACCAGCGCTCGGCGTCGGCGTTCGACCAGGGCCGCGGCACGGAGCAGCGCTCGAGCGCATCGAGGAGGGCGGCCCCGTCGCGGAAGCGATCACCGGCGCGTTTCGCGAGACACGAGAGCACGATCGCCTCGAGCTCGGGGGAGAGATCCCAGGGGCGGCGGAGCGATGGCGGGAGCGGCAGCTCCGTCCGATGGGCGCGCGCGATCTCGTCGACCGTGCGGAAGGAGAACGGCGGCGACCCGGTCAGGAGGACGTAAGCGAGCGCGCCCACGGCGTAGACGTCGGCGGCGGTCCCCACCGAGACCGGGTCGTCGACGCACTCGGGCGCCATGAACTCCGGCGTCCCGATGTGCCACCCCGAGCCGCTGAGCGCGCAGTCGCTCTCCGCCGCGAAGCGCTTGGCGAGCCCGAAGTCGAGGACCTTCACGCAGTCGGGGTGCCCCTCGCGGTGGCAGAGCATCACGTTGCTCGGCTTGATGTCCCGATGGATCAGACCGCGCGCGTGCGCGTGCGCCAGCGAGGCCGCCACCTGCCGGAGGATCACGAGGACCCGCCCCGACGGCAGCGGGCCTTCCCGCGCGACGAGCTGCGCGAGGGTCAGCCCATCGACGAGCTCCATGGCGAAGTAGCGGACGCCGTCGCGGGTACGGCCGTATTCGTAGACGGAGACGGTGTTCGGATGCGCGAGCTCGCTCGACAGGCGCGCCTCTCGCATGAACCGCGCGGCGGAGTCGCTCGTGCTCTTCCGAGGACGGATGACCTTGAGCGCGGTTCGTCGGCCGAGCAGCTCGTGCCGCGCCTCGAAGACCGTCCCCATTCCCCCCTCGCCGAGCTTCCGGGAGAGCCGATACGGCCCGACCCGATCGGAGACCGTGAGCCCTGCGGAGCGGCGGGCGAGCCAGGCGCCGACGGCGGCAGCGACGAGGAGCGCGAGCCCAGCCAGCGCGGCGACCCAGAGGTCGGGGGGCGTCATCGAACATTACGTTGCGCCCCCCGCGTGAAGACGTTCGCGAGCGTGCGTTTGCGATTGTTAAGCGAGGGGAGCAGCATGTTGGCCGTGCACGGCGGCAGCTCGGCCGGGCGCGGAAGTCGGTATCCTCACGCTGCCGATGACCACCCACAACATCCGGATTGCGCTCGACGGCGTGGTGAGGCTGCTCTCGCAGAACCTGTACGGCGAGCCCGACGCGTTCGTGCGCGAGATGGTGCAGAACGCCCACGACTCGATCGTGAAGCGACGCGCGGTCGATGGCCGCGGGGGACGGGTCGACATCCTGCCGGACAAGGGCGCCCGCACCGTCACGATCGCGGACGACGGGGTCGGTCTTTCACAGGACGAGATCCACGAGCACCTGTCGACGATCGGACGCTCCGGGACCGACGAGCTGCGGCAGAAGCTGCGCGCCGGGGACCCCGAGCACGCCGCGAGCCTGATCGGACAGTTCGGCATCGGCCTCCTGAGCGCGTTCTTGGTGGCCGAGCGGGTGACGATAACGACCCGACGTGCGGGCGAAGCGCGCGCATGGCGCTGGCGCTTCGACGGCGGGACCGCGTACGACCTCGAGGTGGCCGAAGCGCGCGACATCGGCACCACCGTCGTGCTCTTCCTCAAGGCCTCCATGACCGAGTTCCTCGACGTCGAGCGGCTCGAGCGGCTCGTGCGGCGCTATGCCGACTTCCTCCCCATCGACATCCGCGTCGGCCCCACCGGCACGCCGTCCAACGCGGGCACCGCGCCCTGGGAGGAGAGCAACGCTTCCGACGAGCAGGTGCGCCGTTTCCTCGTCCGCCGCTTCCCGAACGAGCACACGCTCACGCACGTCGTCGTGGACGGCGAGGCCGGCGGACAACCGGTGCGGGGCGTGCTCGCCGTCACCGATCGTGAGATCGGCATCGGCGAAGGCCGCCTCGACCTCTACGTCCGCCGTATGTACGTGAGCGGCCATCAGCCCGGCCTGCGACCGCCGTGGGCGGCGTTCGTCCAAGGCGTCATCGCCTGCGACGCGCTCGTACCCACCGCGTCGCGTGACCGCGTGTTGCGCGACGATGCGCTCGACCAGGTCTCGCGAGTCGTGGGCGACTCGATCCTCGACCACCTGCGCTCGCTCGCGAAGCGCGATCACCAGACGCTCGCCGGAATCCTCCGCTGGCACGCGCACGGGCTCTTCGCATTGTGCCTGGAGCACCGAGATTTGCTCCGTGACCTCGCGGACCTCATGCCCGTCAAGAGCACGGTCGGGACGAAGACCATCGACGAGCTCGTCCGGGCGAACCCCGACGGGCGCCGGCTGCGCTACTTCCGTCACCGTCCGAGCGCCGAGCGAGTCCTCCCGCTCGCCGAGGCCCGCGGACTCGTCGTGCTCGATCTCGTCGAATCCCACGCGGAGCACTTCGTGCTCGAGTACGCGCGGCAATGGCCCGGTCGCCTGGCGCCAATCCGCATCGACGAGGCCGGCGCCGGCGGCTTGATCGAGAGCGTCACGGCCGCCGAAGCCCTCCGGCTCCGGCCCGTGACGGTCGCGTCGGAGGCGCTCGTGACCGGCGCGCGCGTCGAGATTGCCTCGTTCGAGCCCGAGGCCGTCCCGGCGTTGTGGCTCGAGACTCAGAAGGGACGGGGTCGCCGCGAGCTCGCCGACGCGGTCGAGGAGCTCGGCACCCCGGCGTTCCTGGGCGGCGCGCTGGCCAACCTCGGCACCGCCACGTCGGACTGCGCCACGCTCTACCTGAACGCGTCGAGCTCGCTCCTCGCGGCGCTCGCGCGACGAAACCGCCTGACCGAGGAGCCCGACCGGACGGTGCTCAAGGTGATCGTCGACCGCGCGCGCGCCTCGGAGAAGAACGAGCTGGCGGAGCTGGTCGACCTCTGTCGCGCCCTCGAGTGGGCGCTGGAGGCGAGGAGATGAGCGAAGAGGCGCTGCGGCGAATCACCGCACTGAAGGACGCGGGCCGGTACGAGGCGGCTCTGCGTGAGCTCTCCCCTGTCGCAGCGGCCGCGCGGGAGGGGGTGGACGTCGTCTTCGGCATCAAGGCGTCGCTCGAGGAGAGCAACCTCCTCGGGATCGTCGGCGACCATGACCTCGCGATCGCGCGGGCGACGTGGGCGATCTCGCAGGCACACTCACCGAAGCACGCGGCGACGCTTGCGGAGCATGCGTGGGACGTGACGATGACGTTCCTCCTGTTCGCCAACGCGGCTTCCGAGCACGAGCAGATTCCGATCCAGCACGTCCTGCGCGTGCTGGACGAGGCCGAGCTGTTCCTCGAGCGGATCGGGCGACCGAGCTGGAGGTGTGGTGTGCAGTCGGAGCGCGGCGCGCTATTCGCCCGACACCGCCGATTCGAGGAGGCCGCCGAGAGCGACCGCGCGGCGCTGGACGGGAAGCTGCGCGATCCGCGCGCGCCCGGTCACAGCGCGAGGTCCATCCAGCGCAGCCTCGCGCGATCGCTCACCGAGCTCGGGCGGCTCGACGAGGCCGCAGAGGTCCTGGAGGACCTCCTGCGCCAGCCGAACCTCCTGCCGCTCGACGAGCTCGCGGCGCACACGTACCTCGGCCACAACGCGCTCAAGCGTGGCCTTGGGCCGCTCGCCGCGACGTGCGCCGACAACGCGACCCGGCTGGCGAGGACGATGAGCCCCAAGCAACGGATGGCAGCCGCCGGCCTCTCGGTCGAGGCCTACCTCGCGGTGGACCGACTGAGCGACGCGCGCGCTGCGGCCGACGAGATCATGAGATGCGCGGAGGCGGTCGGCACTGCGCACGCTTGGTGCTCCGCCTATCAAGACGCGTTCGACGTCGCGCTGCGCGAAGGGGACGTGGCGCGTGCGACCGAGCTCCTCGACCGGATGGAGGAGTGGGCAAAGAAGGTCGACGCCCGCATCGGCGATACCCATCGCATGGATCTGGTGCTCGAGCGTCGAGCCAAGCTCGCGCGCCGATAGCCGAGCCGAGGCTCGACGGCGTGACATCCAAGGCGCGACGCATGATTCCCGTTGCACGCCGCGAGGAGGAAGGCCGGAAACACCCCTGCGCCGTTGGACCTCACGCCGGCGACGGCCGTGAAGGGCGCTGCCACGCCGACGACCATCGTTCGGGGCGTGGGCGTCGACGGCGCGGTCTACCTGATCGTGCCGCGCAGATCGGAAGACGTCGCCGGGACGGATCGACGACGGCGCGCGGGCGCGTCACCGTTTCGGGGAGCGCGTCACCCGCGAGCTGATGACGAGGCCCGGGATCACCAGCAAGAACCAGGTGGCGAACATGAATGCCTCCTGGCCGCCCGAGTGAAGGGCGCGATCCGACGAGCTGCCTCGAGAGAGGTCGGCCCTCTGCCAAAGGCCGTCGGCGGCCTCCGGACACTCGCAGTCGACCTTGCCACGACTGCCCCGCCCGCCCAGCCGGTACCCGCGCGACGAGCTCTGGTGCGCCGCACAGGTCTCGCGACACATGGGCTCGTAGAGCGAGACCGCGAGGCGGCTCTGCACCGTGGAGCTCACCCAGATCGTCGCGATGGCGCCCACGACTGCGAAGGGGAGGACGATGGCGGCGCGGGTCAGGCCCTGCTTGCGGGCGTCCGCGACCTGCCGCTCGTACTCCGGACCGTGCATGACCATGCTCGGGCTCCCCTCAGCGGCGCGAGATCAGGGACAGGGTGCGGCCCAGTCCGTCGTCGGCGGGACGATGACCGCGGTGCCCGTCTTCATGAACGAGTCCCAGAAACACGAGTACTGGCGCTTCACGTCGTCGCGGTGGGAGTAGATGGCGTGCGCGTCGTACGTGCCGTCCGCGGTGAACTGCAGGACGGCGCCCGTGTACGGCGAGCCTGACTCGCTCGTCATGTTCGACGTCACCGGGAGCGACAGGACGCCGTCGAGCCCGGCGAGCGCGAGGGCCTCCTGCATCTCGGGCCAGACGACCTCACCCGCCTGCGCGTGGCCGTAGGCGAGCGCCATCGCGTCATAGACGGGCGTCGGGAAATAGGAGTCGTCTTTTCCGACCGGCTCGTAGATGGGCCGGGTGGGGTGCCCCTCGAGCGGACGGCGCGCGAGGTGTGGCATGTAGATCATCGGATCGGCCGGCTCGAGCCCGGCCGCGGCGATGGTCAGCGCCGGATGGAGGAAGGTCGGCACCACGGAGGTGCCGAGCACGAGGACCAGAAAGCCCGGGATCTGGCCGTCGCGAAGCTTCGTCTCGCGGATGAAAAACGTCCAGTGGCCGCCGGCGCCGGTGGGGACCGCGGCGCGGAGGCGCGCGTCGGTCGCGCCGATCATGTTCGTGTACATGCCGCCCATCGACTGCCCGGTGATGCCCAGCTTCTGCGCGTCGAACTTGAAGGCCGTGGCGCCCGCCGGCAGCTCCGCACCGGTGCACGCGGCGAGGGTCGCGGGCGGGATCTCCAGCGCGGCGACCGCCTCGACGAAGAGCCGCGCCTCGAGCACACCTTGCCGGAACGTGTCGCGCATGGCGGCGAAGTTCTCGACGTTGAGGTACTCGTCCTCCGCGGCGCCGGGGAAGCGCTCGGGATTGAGCGGCATGGCGAAGCCGGCCATGGCGATGCCCTTCGTCGCGATGGGGAACGAAGGACCGATCGGATCGCCGGGCATGCCGTCGTCCGCCACGGGCCGGACCATGGCGATGCTGTAGCCGCCCGAACCGTGGACGTTGATGACGAGCGGGTAGCCCTCCGCCGGCATGGTCGTGCGGGGGATGGTGATGGCGACCGGAGCGACCTCGGTGCGCTGCTGGACCGGCGCGCCGCTCGAGTCGAAGACGAGGCGACCGTCCGTGTCGAAGGGCGGCGTTCCGCCCTGGAACTGCGGGAGCGAGACGGTGCCGCGCAGGACGCAGAGCTCGGGGTAGTCCTCCGCGGCGTCGAGCGCGAGCCCCTCGATCGTCACGTCGTGCGCGGCCACGACCGCGTCGCCGAGGCGCGCGGTCTCTTCCACGACTCGGCCGGTGGTGAAGACGGTCGCGGCGGCGATGTTCGACGGCGCGACCCCGGCGACCGCGAGCGCGTCCTTCAGCGGGGCGTACAGGTCGGCGGCGCGGCGCTCCGCGTCCGTCTGGCCGGTGCCCGCGATGACGCGGGCGAGGACGGGGTTCTCGCCGAGCGGCCGGCCTTCCGCGTCGAGCGCGCTCTTCAGGACAATCGCCGCGTACCGGGTGCCGGGCCGCAGCACGAACCCGGGGCGCGGCGCGATCGAGACGAGGTTCTCGGGCGTGTACGGATCGACCTGATGCGTCTGCGCGACGACGGGGACGAGGGTGCCGCGCGCGGAGGAAGCCGGGTCGATGTCGACGATCGCAAACGGGGTCGTGCCTGCCTCCTCGGGCTCACGCGGCGCGAGCGGCGCCGTGAAGCGGAAGTGCGCCACCGGGATGACCGGGAAGCCGACGGCCTGCGAGGCGTTCTGGAGGAGGCCGACGACCGGCGGCGCGGAGGCCGGATTGGGGAAGCCGCGCAGGTCCGGATGGCCCTCGGCGTCGAGCCGGAGGTCGTTCGGGTACGGAACCTCGAAGAACTGCTCGGGGTTCGTCAGATCCGCGTCGAGGTCGAAGACGACCGTCGTGCCCGGGTCGGGCGTCGGGGTCGGCTTCGTTTCGTCGTCGCCGCAGGCGAGCAGCAAGACGGCGCACAAAAGCACGCTCCCCCCTCTGCGAAGCGGAGGGGGGCCGGGGGGGAGGGAAAGGCAGGGAGAACGAACAAGCAAGCAACCACCTCCTCGTCTTGTCTGGACCTCGAGCTTTCCGTGGACAGCAGCGATGGAGGTTGGCCCCACAGCCTCCGCCCGCCGCCGGCCTCGCTCACGCCGACACGGTGCTGATGCTGGGCGGCAAGCGCTCGCGCAGCGTCTCGAGCACGATGACGGCCGTCTCTTCCACGGCGCGCCCCGTCACGTCCACCACGGGGTAGGCGTGCTCGCGGAAGATGTTCTCCGCGTAGTCGAGCTCCTCCCGGACGTGCTCGCGCATGCCGTAGTTCGTCTCCACCGGCATGCCGAGCTGGCGCAGGCGCGCCTGACGGATCTCGCAGAGCTGATCGATGCCGATTGTGAGGCCGACGACCCGGTCCTGCGGGGCCTCCTTCAGCTCGTACGGGAGCGCCGCGCCGAGCACCAAGGGGAGGTTCGCGACCTTCAGGCCGCGCTGGGCGAGCAAGAGGGAGAGCGGCGTCTTGGAGGTGCGCGAGACGCCCACCAGCACGATGTCCGCCTTCTTGAAGTTGCGGGGGTCCTTGCCGTCGTCGCTCTTGACCGCGAACTCCACCGCCTCGATGCGGCGGAAGTACTCGTCCGACAGAGGCAGGAGCGCGCTGGGCATGCCGATGGGCTCCCGACCCAGGAAGGCGCCGAGCTTGCCGATGAGCGAGCCGATGACGTCGAGCGCGTCCACCCGCAGCTCCGCCGTCATCTGGTGGATGAACTCCCGCAGGTCGGGGGCGACCACGGTGAAGACGAGCAGGGCGCCCTCCCGCGCGGCCCGTTCGACGATGGGGCGCGCGACCTCCTGCGTGCGGACACGGGTGTGCAGCCGGATCTGCGCGCCACTCTTGGGGAACTGCAACAGGGCCGCGCGGACGACCTTTTCGGCCGTCTCGCCGGTCGAGTCGCTGAGGACGTCGATGTATCTGCCTTCTTCCACCGGAGCCAAGCCTACCACCTCGTCAGTCAAACGTCTTGCCCCGCGCCGAAGAAGCTCTTCAGCTTGTCCATGAACGAGGGCTCCGCGCGCGCGGGTTGGATCTTGTTTCCAAGCGCTTGAGCGAGCTCTTCGATCAGGCGTTTCTGCTCTTCGTCGACCTGACGCGGCACGTCGACGGTGATCTCGACCAGCTGATCGCCGCGCCCGGCCATGACGCGCTTCGGCACGCCTTTGTTCCGGATCCGCAGCACGGTCCCCGGCTGGGTGCCTGCCGGGATGCGCAGCTTGCCACGGCCGTCGAGGGTGGGCACCTCCACCTCGCTCCCGAGCACCGCCTGGGGAAACGAGATCGGCAAGGCGCAGACGATGTCGTCACCGACCCTGCGGAACACCTCGTGGGGCTGAACGCGGATGATGAGCTCGAGATCACCCGCGGGCCGATCGGGCCGCGCGTAGTTTCCGCCGCGCTCAACGAGCCGCGTCGCGCCGTTCTCCACGCCCGCCGGGATCGTGATCTCGATCGTTCGCTCTTTGGGGACGACGCCGGGACCACGGCACGTCTTGCAAGGATTGGTGACGATGCGTCCCGTTCCTTTGCAGGTCGCGCACGTGCGCTCGAGCGCGATCGGCAGGACACCTTGCTGGACGCGGACACGCCCGCGGCCTTTGCAGACGCCGCACGCCTCGGGCGACGCACCCTCCGCGCAGCCGCTCCCGCCGCAGTCCGTGCAGGGCTCGACGCGCTCGTAGGTGAGCTCCTTCGTGCAGCCGAAGGCGGCCTCCTCGAAGGTGATCTTCACCTCTTTCTGGAGCGGCGGCGTCTGCCCGACCTTGATGCCGAGGACGTTGAGCAGGTCGCCGAAGATCCCGTCGATGTTGAGCTCGGAGAAGTCGAAATTGACCCCACCCGGGAACGGGCCCTGCGCGCCGGGGCGCCCGCCGTCCACCCCGAAGCGATCGAACATCTCGCGCTTCTTCGGATCGCTCAGGATCTGGTAGGCGGCGTTCAGCTCCTTGAACCGCTGCGACGCGCCCGGGTCGCCGGGGTTCCGGTCGGGGTGGTGCTTGGCGGCGAGCTTGCGGAACGCGCCCTTGATGTCGTCCTGGGTGGCCGAACGATCGACCCCCAGAACCTCGTACGGATCTTTCAACGCTCCGGGTTTAGCACCGATCGGCTCGGGCTGTCAGGGCCGGGCTTTGGGGAGGAAATCCGCGAAGTGTGCGCCCACGCGGGCGGGCTCTTCGGCCAGCCGGATGACGAGGTCCGCCATCTCGTCCACCACCCAGGCGAACTTCTCGGGGCCGAGCGAGGAGACGTCGAAATCCGGCGCGCTGTTCATGAAGTCGATGGCGTAGGGCACGCCGTCGCGGATCGCGAACTCGACCGTGTTCATGTCGTAGCCGAGCGCGTCGCAGAGGAGCGCAGCCTCCCGGACGACCCGCGCCTCGAGCTCGGGCGAGAGCGGCGGCATGGTCTCGTGCGCGCGCGCGTAGCGCTCGAAATGGCCGAGCCGCGGATCCCAGAGCGCGGGCAAGACGCGCGTCTTGCCGACGACGATGCAGCGCACGTATTGGGTCCACTCGATGCTCTCCTGAACGATCATGGTGAGGCGGCCGCTCTTGTCGTAGGCGGTCCAGAGCTCGTCCTGGGTCGTCACGCGCGACACGTCTTTGAAGCCGCCGCCCCAGTGCGGCTTGATGAACATCGGGAAGCCGAAGTCCCGCGCGAGCCCCTCCCAATCGAGCGGGTAGGCGAGGTTCGAGAGCGAAGCCTCGCTGATGTCGTCGCCGTACGCCTTGGACGGCAACACCGCGGTCTTCGGGACGGCCACGCCGAGGCGCGCGGCGAGCGCCGTGTTGAAGAGCTTGTCGTCGGCGATGCGCCAGAACGGGTTGTTCACGACGCGTGTGCCCGCGAGCATCGCGAGCTTCAGGACGGGCTGGTAACAGACGATGTCGTGGGAGATGCGATCGACGAGGACGTCGTATTTCGGCGGCGCGTCGACCCGGGTGATGTCGAGCTTCGCGTACTCACACGTGACTCGATCGCTCTTCCGCTTCACGGCCGCGATGAGACCGTCGGGGAACGTCCGCTCCCGACCGACGAGGATGCCTACGCGCTTGGGACCCGCCGAGCTGTGCATGTCGCGCGGAGGCTACCCGAGAACGCGGCGGCGCGGATCCTCTGCCAGGATTGTCGGCCGGCAGGCGGAACCCTGCTACGCTCGAGCCGTGTCGGAACGAAGACGGGGCACTCGGGCTCCCATCGAGCTCAACGTCGAGTACAAACGCGTCAACACGTTCTTCTCGGACTACACGCGGAACATCTCGAAGGGCGGCACGTTCATCCGCACCTCGCGCCCGCTCGACGTCGGGACCGAGTTCGTCTTCGCGCTTCGCGTCCCGCTCCTCGACGAGCCGCTCCGCCTGCGCGGCACCGTGAAGTGGATCATCACGGCGGAGGAGTCGTCGCCCCAGAACCAACCCGGGATGGGGATCGAGTTCATCTACGCCGACACCGACGAACGGCGTGCCACGGAGGGCGTCGTCGAGCGGCTCATGGCCCGTGAGCTCGGCGAGACGCTGAGCCACAAGCTCCTGAAAAAGAAGTAGCGGCGCGTCGCCGACAAAAGTAGGGCACGCGCCGGAGCACGGGGAGGGAGGGGTCGGCGCTTCCGGCGCGTGCGATGGAGAAGATGATCTCCGCCGCGCGAGCGCGCCAGTCGGCGCGTGAAGATTTTCGCCGATGCCGGTGGCCGATCAGGGAAGCTTCGCGCCCTTGGGCAACGCGTAGGTGGTCCGAGGCGCCAGGATGTCGCGCGCGATCTGCACCTCCATGAGGTCGAGCACCGGGCTCTCGGCCACCTTGCGGAGGGACTCCTCGGTCGGCGCGCCGCCCGCTCGCTTGCCCATCGCGACGTAGAAGCTCGCTTCCACGCGGGTGGACTCGGAGAAGGCCTGTGCGACCAGCGCGTCGTCGTTCAGCCGCCCCTTCGCCCACGCCGCGAGCTTGCCGACCCAGGTGGGCGAAGCGAGCGCGCTCTCGAGGATCTCGTCGGCCGTTCCGTCCGGAACGGCGCGGAGCTGCTTCTCGACGAGCATGAGCCAGAGGGCGCCGTAGACGAGGTCCTCGAGAGGCGCCCCGGCGTCGATGCCTTTTTGCAGGGCTGCGCGGGCTCCCTCCAGATCGCCGCGAACCAGGGCGCTCGACGCCGCCTGGAGCATTGTCGTGCCCACCACCGCGCGATCGCCGCCCATCTCGTCGAGCGCCCTCGAGAACGCCCGCTTGGCCCCGGAAGCATCGCCGAACGCCTGCAAGACGCGGCCGAGCGTCCGGAGCGCGCGGACGCGCTTGGGCCCCCCTCCCCTTCCCTGCGCGTGCGGCGTCACCGTCTCGAGCGCCGCCGTGAGCGCCGCTTGCGCCTCCGCGGCCCGTCCGGCGTCCCGGTGGATCTCGAACGCCACGAGCTTCGCGTCCGCAACGTCCAGCGGGTCGCTTCCGGACGCGGACGCGGCCTTCGCCGCCTCGAGCGCCTCGTTGGGCCGACCGGCCTGACGTTCGAGCATCGCGAGCAGCAGGTGGCCTTCCGACGTCGGCTTCTCGGCGAGCGCCGCCACGAGCAGGGGGCGGGCGCCGTCGAGCACACCGCCCCGGATGAGGACGCCGGCCATGCGTTGACGGACATCGGCGACCGAAGGCGAGATCCTTGCGGCGCCCGCGGCCTTCTGCGCCGCCTCGAGCAAGCCGCCCGAGGCGTTGACCGTCCGGCGAGCACCCGCGATGTCGTTCGCGCGCGCGTCGGCCTCGAGCGCGCCGACGAGCGCGCGCAACACGGCCGCGACCTGCTCCGGGGAAGGCCGACCGGAGAGCGCCGGCTCGAGGACGAGCGGGACGGCCTCGCTCATCCCGAACGAGGCGAGCGAGCGCGACAGCTCGACGGCCGTCGCGACGTGTGACGGCTCCCGCCGGTAGGCCTCGATCACCACGCCGAGGAAGGCGGCATCGAGGAGCTCGGCGTCGATCCCGAGCTCGCCGCCGACCCGCCCGGTCGTCTGCTCGTCCAGCGCGGCGAAGAGCGCGCGCCAGCTCTCCCCGTCGTCGCGCGACTGGGCTTGGACGAGCTGCGCGTACAGATCGGGGTCGATGATGCGGCGAGCGGACGAGGAGTCGATCTTCTCGATGGCGCCGCCGACGTCGCCGTAGCGAAGCAGGAGGGCCGCGACCGTCGTGCCGCCGCTCCCGAGCCCGCGCGCGACCTCGGCGGCCTCCTCCTGCGTCGGGCGCTTGCCCGACTGGCGGAAGGCCACGTTCGCCTGGATGCCGAGATCGATCCAGTCGCTCGTCGCGCGAACCGCGTCGTCGATGGCGTTCGGGTCGAGCATGGCTCGGCCCAGCGCCGCACGCTGGGCGTCCCCGGCGATCTCGATCGGCAGCCCCGTCCGCGATTTGGCCCAGCTGTCGAGCGCCGCGACGTGTTTCTGGATCTCCGCGCTCTCGGCCTTGGTCGCGGTCCGGGCGCGCCAGCCGTAGAGCACGCGCGACCTGCCTTCGTCACCTCTTGCGGCGAGCCTCCGGATGGCGCCGTCGATCGCGGGCGCGGTCTCGGCGTCGAAGACGCCGGGGCTCTCCTCGCCGCGGCGCAGCAGGTACATGGCGCCGAGGACGCTGCGGAGCGCGCGATCCTCGGCGCCGCGCTCGAAGCGCGCGCGCGCGTGCAACAGCTGAGCGCGCACGACGCCGAGGACCTTCGCGCGGCGGGCCTCGTCGCGCGCGCCATCTGCCAGGACCTCGCGCAACGTCCGCGCGAACGACGCGTCGTCGACCGGGGCCGGGGCCGGAGCGTTGTCGGCGCCGCCGTGTTGCGCGGGACCGGCAGCAGACGCACACCCGGTGAGAGGCGCACCAATCGCGAGCAATCCCGCGAGGAGCCAACGACTCGTCCGTCTCATTCCGGCGCAGTGTACAACCCAACGCGGCCGGGCGCCCGCACCGGAGTGGACGGTCGGCGGTCGGGTCGCACGGGCTGCGGCGCGGCTCGGCGCACGCGGCACCCCGCGCTCAGTCCCCCCCGCCCGCGTGCTCGACCGCCGTCTTCAGGTAGTTGACGGCGCGGAGGTGGTATGGGCCATCCGGCCGCTCCAACAGGTAGGCGTCGAACGCGGCCGCGGACGCCTCGTATTTGCCGACGTGGAACAGAGCGATCCCCTGGGCGTAGCGGAGCGGGTAAGCCGGATCGAGCGCCGCGGCGTCGTCGAGCTGGGACAAGACGTAGTGCCCCGAGAAGAGGCCTTGCGGATCGGGGAAGTCGAGGCGTGGCGGGTGACGGATGAGGAAACGAACACGCGCGCGCTCCTCCACGTCGTCGAGGGGGAGCGGCGCGCCCGGGGAGACGAGGCCCCCGAACCGCCGCTTGTAGAACGACCGGAGGACGAGATCGAAGGTGGGATCGTTCGAGTCGTCGACCCAGCCTTTCTTGGTGAAGGTCTGGGCTGCATCGCCGCCGACGACCGCGAGATCCTCCACCTCCGCCCCGGTGCGGGCGAAAATGTAGAAGGCGCGGACGAAGCGCTCGGTGAGGTGGGCGCGGAGATCCAGCATGGCCTGGGGCTCGGCGACGAGGAGAGGACCGCTCAGCTCGAGGACACGCTCGGCCGCGTGTTGCATCTCGAGGCGCTCACCCGCGCGCTCGGCGAGGCTGTAGGCGCGCAGCCGCGCTGCGAGGATGCGCACGTTCTCGGAGGGAGCCGCCCCGTCGAGCGCTCGCCCCGAAGCGACCGCACGGGCGCGCGCTTCGGCCACCTCACGCGGAGCGAGCCTCGGCAGGGGGACCTCTTCGGGCAAGACGCTCCGCGGCACCATCACCGCGACGGCGATCGCCGCCATCGCGACGATCACGACACCGAGCTGCCATCCCTCGAAGTGCCGTGCGAGGCCCTTTCCGTCGGGCCGTCCGGTCGCGGCTTGTCGCACGCGGCTATGCTACCCGAGCCGCGACTCCCGCGAGCAAGGTCACGAGCCCGTGTGTCTCGCGGGCGCCCATCGCGCAGAACTGGACGCCCATGCCGCCGGGCTTCGTCCAGCGGACGACGGCGGGAACGATGGCGTCGTGGTCCAGATCGGGGAGCTCGAAGGCGAGCTCGACCGACGACCCGAACGAGAGCGCGTGGGGCGTCTCCAGGTAGGCGCCGCCGAGGCTGATGTCCCCGCAGCGGGCTTCCACCCACTCGCCGGAGCGCAAGCGGATCTTCACCCGGGGATGGAGCTGCTTGCGTGGGTGCTTCCGCTTCTCTCGCACGACAGGCAGAGCGGCACATCGGCCGCGCCGCTCAAGGGGAAGACGGACGCCCCGCGCTCGCGGCCACGGGAATGGCGAGCGTCCGCTCGCCGGGCCCGAGGTTCTCGCGGAAGAGGAAGACCGCGCAGCTCTGGAGATCGGGGCCGAGCGGCGGGTTGAACGTCACGCCCTGGACCGAGCCATCCGCGCGGACCACCACGCGGAGCGTGGAGCTGACCGAGACCGAGACGCCCTCGTTGGGCGCCTTCTTCGCCTGGACGTCGCCGAAGCATCGCTGGACGGACGCGCGGATCGACGCCTCCGACGGAGGCGCGGCAGCAGCGGGAGCGGGCGCCGCGCTCGGCTCGATGGCGGGCGCGCCCACGCGCGGAGGCAAGCTCGCAGGGGCGGGCTCACCCGGTCGCGGCCCCTGCGGCGGCTCCGCCACGGGCGACGGCGAGTCGGGCGACGAGACCACCTCGGGCGCCTCGGTTTTGTGCGCGGGCGGTTGCATCATCGCGGCGACGCGATCGGGGATGAGCTCCACATCGCGCGCGCCGTCGAGCGAGACCGAGGCCCGAACCGGCCCGTCGAGCAGCCGGCCTTCCCCGGACTTGCCCCCTTCGCCAGCGACGCCCCGATCCCCCACGAGGACCGAGCCGCTCTCGACGTGCACGACGAGGCCTCGCGACGAGCGCGTCACCGTGAAGATCGCGCCGCGAACCGCGCTCGCGACCTCCGTCTGTCCCGCGCGAACCACGAAGCGCTTCGGCCCGGTCGCCTCGACATGAACCGAGCCCGACTCGAGCTCGACCACGTGCACGGCCGCGGACGCAGGCTCGCGGACCACCGCTCGGCTTCCGGCCGAGAGTGTCCACGCGAGCTTGTCCTCCTCGGCGCGGGGCGTCGCCTCGGAGGCGCCGAACGCGAGCGGGCCGAGCGCCGCTTCGACCACGTCGCCGACCTTCAGCGATCGCGCATCCAGGACGCCGGCCGGCATCCCCGGTGCGTTGGGAACCTGCGAGGCGTCGATCGGCTCGGCGATGGCGACGGTGGGCGCTCGCGGGTCGGTCGCGGAGACGAAATACAACCCGCCTACCCCGGCCGCGAGCGCAGCGACGATTGCCACGCCCCGGGCCCAGCGGCCGACCGAAGATCGCGGCGCCGAGCGGACGGCAGCCGGCTCGGGTGCGACGAGCGACTCGCGATCGGCGAGCGCCGCGGGGATCGCGGACGGCCGCTCGCGACCGAGCTCGGGGACGATCGACGGACGTTCGTCCGTCGGCTCGGCATCCGCAGACTCGCGCGGCGTGTGCCCGGACTGGACCGGACCTGCTTCCAGCGAGGCGAAGAGGCTCGCCTCCATCTTCTCCCAGGGCAGCTCGGGCAGCGGATCTTCCGACAGCTCCCGGACCATCTGGCGGAGGATGCGGGCGTCGGGCTCGGAGCGGCGATCGTCGCTCATCACGCCTCCTCTTTGGTGCCGTCTCGGCCCAGCTCATCGGCCAGCGCGGCGAGCGAGGGCTCGTCTTTCATCAGCTCGCAGAGCTCACGGCGCGCGTAGAAGAGACGCGTGCGGATCGTGAGCACCGGCGCGTCGACGATGGCCGCGATCTCCGCTGGCGCGAGGCCCTCGAGCTCGTGCAGGACGAAGACCGTCCGCTTCTTCTCGGGGAGCTTGTCGAGGACGCGGCGGAACGCCTCGATGCGCCGGCTCTTCGCGGCCTCTTCGTCGGGGCAGCCGCCGCGGTCCGGCTCGTTCTCGGAGACCTCGGTCGCGAAGACCGGTCGTGACCGCGCGGCCCGGCGGTTCATGAGGACGACGTTCACGGTGACGCGGTGGAGCCACGTCGAGAACTTCGATTGTCCACGGAAGTCGCTCAAGCTCCGGTGAACCTGGAGGAACACCTCCTGCACGACGTCCTCCAGGTCGGCCGCGCTGTTGCGGCCCCCGCCGGCGCCCAGCATCCGGTAGGCGAGGCGCGCGACGTCGCCCCGGTGTCGCCGAAACAGCTCACGGAAGGCGGCCTTGTCGCCTGCCCGGGCGCGCTCGACGAGCTCATCGGCCTCTGCGGAACGCACGACCGGCATCGTAGCGACCCCGACCGGAGCTGGGAACGGAGCGCGGACGGAGCGTTGGGCGGCGTCGACCGGGGCCATCATGAGCTTCGGTGCACACCCCGGCGGCCCGGTTCAAACCCCTGGAGGCTGGAATCGGCGCGGCTCGTGCTTTGGCCCTCGAGCCGGCAGAAAAAAGATCCGCTCGAAAGTTGGCCCGCCCCCCGGAATGGACCTCAGGCTGAAAGGCGCAACATGATGCTCGCCATCGCCATTCTTCTTACCGTCCTGCTCGTCGCCGCCGATGTGAAGGAGCTCAAGGCTCTTCCCCGTCGGCAGCGACGCCTCGGCTCCTGATCCCAGCGAGGGGGTCAGGGGGTGCAGAAGGGCCGACACGGCCGGGGAGGCGTGTCGGCTCGGGCGGGTGCGACAACGTCGCGCTTGTCGGTGACGCGACGCGACAGATCAGAACAGGGCGCTGAGCTCGACGGCCGACGCCTTCTTCTGCTCCAGGATCGCGTTCACGGCGCGGAGGATGCGGGTCTTCTGGGGGCCGCTGATGGCCTTGCCTGCAATCGCCGAGTCGATGGAGCGCGGGGTGACCGGACGACCGCTGCGCGGCTTCGCCGGAGCAGCCGACTTGTCGGCCTCGCCGCCCGCAGCTGCCTTCGCCTTGGCTTGGCGCTTCTGCAGCTTCGCCTTCCGATCTTCGGGGCGGAGGCGCTCGAGCTTCGCGCTCGCGGCGACGAGACGGCGGGGGTCGATCTTCTTCTCTTTCAGAAAGTCGCTGAACTTGGTGGCCATGGCGGGGGGGCGTGTCTAGCACGGCTCGTTCGACCCTGGTAGCGTCCGACCGCGATGAGTGAGGCAGATTCTCCCGAAGGTGGGTACGAGGCGGTCGCGGCGGCAGCTCGCGCCGCCCAGGAGCGGCTGGGCGGCAGGGCCCCCAAGGTCGGGGTCGTCCTGGGGTCCGGGCTCGGGAGCTGGGCGGACACGCTGGCCGACCGCGTGACCGTCCCCTACGCAGATTTGCCTGGAATGCCGCGGCCCAAGGTCGTCGGCCACCCCGGCAACCTGGTCGTGGGCGGGGTCGACTCACACGGCCGCTCGACGACCGTCGCGTGCCTCCAGGGGCGGGTCCACACCTACGAGGGCCATTCTCTCGGCGCCATCGTGTTCGGGGTTCGGGTCCTCGCAAAGCTGGGCGTCCGGGCGGTCCTCCTGACGAACGCCGCCGGGGGCATCCGCCGCTCCTTCACGCCCGGCGATCTCATGGTCCTCTCCGACCACCTCAACCTCATGGGGCGAAACCCGCTCGTGGGCTCGAACGACGACCGGTTCGGTCCGCGGTTCCCCGACATGACCGAGGCCTATTCCAAGGAGGTCCGCGGGCTCGCGCACCAGGCCGCGGCCGACGCAGGCGTGACGATCCACGAAGGGGTCTACGCCGCGCTCCTCGGCCCGACCTACGAGACCCCCGCCGAGATCGAGATGTTGCGCACGCTCGGGGCGGACGCGGTCGGCATGAGCACGGTGCCCGAGGTCATCGCGCTGCGGCACATGGGCGTGGCGGTCGGCGCGATGAGCTGCATCACCAACATGGCCGCCGGGCTCTCTGCACAGAAGCTCGATCATTCGGAGGTCGAGGCCACGGCGCGCGCATCACGGGAGAAGTTCGTGTCCGTCCTCAGCGGCTGGGCGGCGCGGGTAGGCGCCGCCGCGTGAGCGATCCGCAGATCGACTGGCAGGCCCTCGAAGCCGCGGCCGCTTCGGCGCGGCAGAACGCGCATGCGCCCTACTCGCGCTATTTCGTCGGCGCCGCGCTCGTGACCCGCTCGGGCCGCGTCTTCTCGGGCTGCAACGTCGAAAACGCCTCGTACGGCCTCTGTTTGTGCGCCGAGCGCAGCGCCATCGCGGCGATGGTCACGGCCGGTGAGCGCGACCCGGTGGCGCTGGTCGTGACGACGAACGGCCCGAAGGCGGGCAGCCCCTGCGGGATGTGCAGGCAGGTGCTCGCCGAGTTCGCCGAAGACCTGCGCATCCAGCTCGACGTCGCGGGCGATCCGACCGCGACGCGGCGCACCTCGCTCGCCGCCCTCCTGCCGGACGCGTTCCGCGCCAGCGACCTCGGCTAGCTAGTCGTCCAGCGCGCGTGAGTCAGGCTCGGAGATGCGCTCCATCGCGAGCGCCAGCGCCTGCTTCGCGCGATCGAGCGAGGCCTTGTCCTCGCCCCACTTGGTGCGGGCCTTCTCCAGCCGCGCGCGGGTCGCCGCGAGGTCGCGCCCCAGCGCCTCGCCCTCGTCGCGCGACTTCGCCAGCTCGTCGCGCGACTTCGCCAGCTCGTCGCCCTGTGCGGCGAGCTTCGCGCCGAGCTCGCGCCCCTTCTCCTCCGCGTCCTCGAGCCTGTCGCGCGTCTCGGAGAGCTCCTTGTTGCGGCGCTCCAGCTCGGCCTTGAGCGAGTCGCGCTCCTGCGACGCCTCGTCTCGCTCCGCCGTGCGGATCGCGAGCGTCGCGTCGAGCTCGCGGGCATGGGTGTCCGTGTCGGCGAGCTTCTTCTGCGTGGCCTCCAGATCGGAGCGCAGCGACGCGATTGTCCTCTCGTGGTCGGCGATCTTGGTCTCGGCGTTCTCGAGCTTCTCCTTCGTCTGCTCGAGGTCGACCGTGAGCGACGAGATCTCCCCGTCGAGCTCCTTCTTGCGCGCGAGGAAGGTCGCCTCGCGCTCGGTCATCAACTTGTCGTGCTCCTCCACGGTGCTCGCGAGCTTGGCCTCGTGTTGGCCGGTGAGCTCACGCTCACGCTCCGCGAGGCGCTGCTCGGCGGCGCGGCGGGCGTCCGCGAGCTCGCCGGCGTGTTTGTCGGCCTGGGCCGAGCTCTCCGCCGCGTGTCGTTTCGCCGCCTCGTCGAGGTCGGCGGCGTGTTTGTCCGCCTGAGCCTTCTCCGCGGCCTCGTATTCGCCACGGAGCTTGTCGATCTCGAGCGCGTGCTGCGCACGCAGCTTGCCGAGGCTCGCGTCGTGCTCGGCGCGCAGCGACTCGACGGCGCCCTTGTGCTCCCCCTCGAGCGACTCGAGCGCCTGCTTGTGCTCGCTCTTCGCCTTCTCGATCGCGGCCGCGTGCTCGGCGTTGGCCTTCTGGAGGGCCTCCTCCGAGCGGCGACGAAGATCGGCCATCGCCGCCTCGGCCTCCAGGCTCGCGTCGGCGGCCTCCTTCTTGGCCTGCGCCAGCTCGCCCTCGCGCTGCGAGAGCGCGGCCTGCGTCTTGTCCCCGCGGGCCTTGTAGTCCTCCGCGCGCTTGGTCGCGAGGTCCTTGTCGGCCCGCAGCGTGTCGACAGTCCCCTCGAGATCGGCCTTGGCGCGCTCGAGCTCGAGGATCTTGTCGACCTGATCCGCCTTCTCGCGCTCGAACGAGAGGGCCTGATCACGCAGATCGATGAGCTCCTTGTCTTTCTTCGAGATGTCGTGGCGGAGCCCGAGGAGCTCTTTGTCTTTCTTGTTGAGGGCCTCGCGGAGGTCGAGGAACTCCTTGCTCGAGACGCCGCTCTTGGCGGAGCCGGCGGAGGCGAGGCGCGTCTTGAGCTCTTCGACCTCTCGCTTCAGGAGATCGGTCTCGTCCGTGGCCATCGCGGCCTGCGACTCCGCGTGCCGGAGCGACGCGCCGGCGGCGGCGACCTCCTTCGACAGCTTGACGATCTCGTCCTTGGCGCGGCCGAGCTCGCCGCGGAGCTGTTCGAGCTCACGCGCGTGCCCCTCCGACGCTTCGGCCGGGACCGGAGCCGGTGGAGGCACCGACGCGACCTTGTGCGGGGGCGGGACCGAAGCCGCCTTCGGCGCGGGCGGTGCCACGGAGGGCGCCGCGGGGCTGACCGTCGCGGCGCCGTTGCTGCCGCCGGGAGCGACCGCGGGAGCGGGAGCCGACTCCTCGTCCCCCATCAGGCGGCCAAACGCGTCTCCCAGGAAGTCCTCGATCTCCTCGTCACCCTTGATGGGCACCGAAGGCGCCGCGGCTGCGGCAGGCGCGACCGAGGGCGCGCGCGCGGCCGCGGGCGCCACGCTCGGCGCGCGCGGCGGCGGCGCCATCGTCGGCGGCTTGGGCGGCGGCGCGGCCGGGGCGGCCGGCTTGGCCTCCTCCAAGACGTCTTCTTCGTCGATCTCGATCGCATCGTCGATCAGGATCGCGTCCTCCCCCTCTTCCTCTCCGCCGCCGATGGGGACGAGCCGGCGAATGTGCTGCAGGAGCTCGCCGAGCGCGATGGGCTTGTGGACGTAGTCTTCGGCGCGCGTCCTCAGCTTCTTGTGCTGCTCGAACGTGTCGTCGCTCGACTCGCTCGACATGATGATGAGCGGCACATCCTTGAGCTGCGGGTCTTTCTTCAGCTTGTTGCAGACGCTGAAGCCGTTCATCCGCGGCAGCTCGATCGAGAGCAAGATGAGCTGAGGAGGCTCGGCGGAGGCCGCCGAGAGACCGACGTTTCCGTCATCGACGACCTGCACGGAGCAGCCGAGGCGGGAAAGCTCCGTGCGCAGCTCACCGGCGAACGCTGCATCACTCTCGAAGACGAGGACCTTTGTCATTTTGTTCGGCAGGAGGCGGGGGGGCACCCACGATATCGATCGAATGGCTTCCCGGTCAAACAGTCATCACCCGCCGGCGAAGCTCCCCTCTTCTTCGTCCCCGAGGCAGATGCCGATACGCCGAGCGGTCATCACGATGCCTTTGTCGGTCGGCACGAGGCGGGTCTTTCCCGCCGCCTCGTCGAGCGGCAGCAGGACGACGTCGTTGTCTCGAAGCCCCACCATGCCGCTCACCGCGCCGTCCGCGAGCCTCGCGATGGCGGAGGTCCCGAAGCGGAGCGCGAGCACGCGGTCCGCGCTCGAGGGCCCGCCACCGCGCTGCAGATGACCGAGGACCATCGAGCGGGTCTCCTTGCCGGTCAGCTGTCCGATCTGCTTGGCCACGCGCTCGGCGATGCCGCCGAGCACCTCGACGCGGCGGAACTCGTCGCCCGCGGATTTGATGGCCATCTCGCCGCCGAGCGGCTTGGCGCCCTCGGCCGCCACGATGATCGAGAACCTCCGGCCTCGCCGCTCGCGCTGCAGGACTTTGCTGGCCACGATGTCGATCGAATACGGGATCTCCGGGATGAGGATGGCGTCGGCGCCACCGGCGAGGCCCGCGGTGATCCCGATCCAGCCGGCGTGACGGCCCATCACCTCCACGACCATGACGCGCTCGTGGGCCTCCGTCGTCGTGTGCAGGCGGTCGAGGGCCTCGGTCGCGATGGTGACGGCCGTGTCGAACCCGAACGTCACGTCGGTCCCGGCGACGTCGTTGTCGATCGTCTTCGGGACGCCGATGACGCGGGGCAACCCCATGTCGAGCAGGCGCTTGGCGATCGTGAGCGAGCCGTCGCCGCCGATGGCGACGAGCGCGTCGAACCCGGCGGCCTTGAAGCGGTCGACGAGCTCGACCGATCGATCGGCCGGCTCGAGCTTGCCGGTGGCCGGGTTGAGCGTCGGGTAGTGGAACGGATCCCCGCGGTTGGCCGTCCCGAGGATGGTCCCACCGAGGTGACCGATGCCTCGCACGGCGTCACGGTCGAGGCGGATCATGCCTTCGGGCTCGAAGAGGCCCCGGTACCCGCTCTTGATCCCCCAGACTTCCCACCCCAACCCGATTGCCGACAGGGTCGCCGCGCGGATGACGGCGTTGAGACCCGGGGCGTCGCCGCCGCCGGTGTTGATCGCGATCTTCAGCTTCGAGGCCATGCGACGGCGAGGATCGCCCCCTCGGCCCATCCTCGCAAGTCCTCTGCTGAGCCGGCGCGGAGAAGCACGCTTGGGGGAGCTCGGGTGCCCCTGTATCCTGGCCTCGTGGCGGCGCTCCGCAGCGTCATCTTTGATCTCGACGGGACGCTCGTGGACGTGGCCGGCGCCGCCGCCCGATGCGTCGGCCGGATCGCGGCCGCCTCGAAGGCCACCGAGATCGACCCCGAGGCGACACGCGCGGCGTTCCGCTCGACCCGGAGCGCTCGGGCCCGACTCGCCAGCTGGGTCGCGCGCACGATCTCGTCACACGGGGGGACGCCGCCCTCGACGAGCGCCATCGCGCGGGCGCTGCGGGACGTCGCGCGGGACGTCGAGCCCGATCTCCGCGTCGTGGAGGTGGTGGCGAGCGTCGCGCGCACCCATCGGGTCGCGGTCGTCACGAACGGGCCACGTGATCTCCAGCGCGCCAAGCTGCGCGCCGCCGGCCTGGCGGAGCTGGTTCCGCCATCGAGCGTCTTCGTGTCCGGGGAGCTCGGCGTGCGCAAGCCGGACGCCCGCATTTTTCGGCGCGCGCTCGTGGCCACCGGAGCCCCCGTCGAGGCGACCCTCTTCGTCGGCGACGACGAGCTCGAGGACATCGAAGGCGCGCGCGCCTTGGGGATGAGGACGTGCCGCGTCGCGCCCGCGGGGACGCCGACGTCCGCCGACGAGCGGGTCGAGCACGTGTCCGCGCTACCGAGGGTGCTCGCTTGCGTGACATGAACGACGTCGTCGGGCGCTGCGACATCGTCTTCGTCGTGCTCGACACGCTGCGCTTCGACGTCGCGGACGACGCGATGCGATCGGGCGAGACGCCGAACCTGCAGCGCGTCGTGGGGGCGTGGGAGCGCCGGCTGACGCCGGCCTGCTTCACCTACGCCGCGCACCACGCCTTCTTCGCCGGCTTCCTCCCTGTCCCCGATCGTCCAGGAGTCCACCCTCGCCTGTTCGCCTGCGCGTTCGAAGGCAGCCAGACGATCGACGTGCGAACCCGGGTCTTCGACGCGCCGAACATCGTCGCTGGCCTCGCCGCCGCCGGTTATCACACGGTGTGCATCGGGGGCGTGGGGTTCTTCAATCCGGCGACCCCGCTCGGCGCGGTCCTGCCGGGGTATTTCGAGGAGGCCCATTTCGATCGCAGCCTCGGGGTCACCGATCCGGCCTCGGCCCACAACGCCTTCGATCTTGCGGCGCGCATTCTCCGCGGCGCTCCCCGCGACGAGCGCCTGTTCCTCTACGTGAACGTGGCGGCGATCCACCAGCCGAACCATTTTTATTCGGCGGACGGGCGCGGAATCGACGACATGGCGTCCCACCGCGCAGCGCTGCGGTACGTCGACAGCTGCCTCCCCGTCCTGGAGCAGGCTATCGCTGCACGCGATCGCGTCTTCGGCATCTTCTGCTCGGATCACGGCACCGCCTACGGAGAAGACGGATTTTTCGGTCATCGTGCGCCGCACCCGGTGGTGAGCGCGGTCCCCTACGCGGAGGCGGAATGGCCGCTTCGATGACCTCTCCGCTGACGGGCCCGCTGTACGAGCAATACCTGTACAGCTACCCCCACAAGCTCGCTTATGGCGCCATCACGCCCGAGCGCTCGCTCACCGAGGTCTGGGCCGCGGAGCCCAAAGACGCGCTCTGCCTCTACGTCCATGTCCCGTTCTGCGAGCAGCGCTGTGGGTTCTGCAACCTCTTCACGTTCGCCAATCCGAACGAAGGGCTGCCCGCACGTTACCTCCGCACGCTCGAGCGCCAGATGGCCCACACGCGCGCCGCGCTCGGCGCCGCACGCTTCGCCCAATACGCGATCGGTGGGGGCACGCCCACCTACCTCTCCGCCGACCAGCTCGGGGAGCTGTTCGACGCCCTCAAAGGCCGGATGGGGCTCGACCCGCGCACCTCGCCCGGGTCGGTGGAGACCTCGCCGCTGACCGCCACGAACGACCGGCTCCGTGTCCTGCGCGACCGAGGCGTCAGCCGCATCAGCATGGGCGTGCAGAGCTTCGCGGACGGCGAGTCTGCTTCGATCGGAAGGCGTCAGGCCGCCGCGACCGTACACGACGCGGTCCGGCGGATCCGCGATCACGGCTTCCCCACCCTCAACCTCGACCTCATGTACGGCTTGCCCGACCAGACAGAGGAGAGCTTCGCCCTCTCGCTCCGGGCTGCGCTCGAGCATCGCCCGGAGGAGCTCTACCTCTACCCGCTGTACGTCCGCCCGCTGACGCGGCTCGGACGCGCCGCCGCGCCGAGCCCCGTCGATCACGATTGGGACGCGGAGCGACTCACCCTCTACCGCGCCGGTCGCGCGCTGCTCCTCGCCGAGGGCTACGTCCAGGTCTCCATGCGCATGTTCCGCCGGGCCGGCGCGCCCGACCCCGCGACCGCCTCTCCCTACCGATGCCAGCGCGACGGCATGGTCGGGCTCGGCGCGGGCGCGCGCTCTTACACGGACGACGTGCACTACTCCACGGCCTACGCGGTGGGCGCGCAGAAGGTGAGGACAATCCTCGAGGCGTACGTCGAGGCCGAGGATGAGTCATTCGATCGCGTCTCCTGGGGCTACCTCCTGACCGAGGAAGAGAAGCGGCGCCGGTTCGCCATCCTGTCGCTGCTGAACGAGAGCGGGCTCGATCTCGCCGCCTACCGACGGCGCTTCTCGTCGGAGCCACACGTGGATCTGCCGGAGCTCGAGGTGCTCCTCGCGGCTCGCGTGCCCGATCCGCTGATCGAGCGCGCCGGAGACCGGCTGGTCCTGACGCCGGCCGGCTTCGAGCGCTCGGACCAGATCGGCCCCTTCCTGATGTCGGCTTCGGTCCGCCGGCTCGCCCGGGAGGGGCCGCGCTCGTGAGCCTCACGCTCGTCTACCGGGGCCCGCTCGCGAGCTGCAACTACGGCTGCGAGTATTGCCCGTTCGCCAAGCGGCGCGACGATCGGGCCGCGCTCGCTGGCGACCGTCGCGCGCTCGCCCGCTTCGTGGGTTGGATCGCCGCCGAGACCACGAGGGAGCTCTCGGTCTTCTTCACGCCCTGGGGCGAGGCCCTGGTGCGCAGCTGGTACCGCGACGCGATCGTCACGCTCTCGCACCTCGCCCACGTGTCGCGCGTGGCCATCCAGACGAACCTCTCGGCGCCGCTCCGCTTCCTCGAGCAGGCCGACCGGACCAAGGTCGGGCTCTGGTGCACGTACCACCCGGAGTGGACGACGCGCGAACGGTTCGTGGCGCGCGTGAACGATCTCGCCGCGTCGGGCGTCAGCCACAGCGTCGGCGTGGTCGGCCTGCGCCGCCACTTCGCCGAGATCGAGGCGCTCCGCGCGGCGCTGCCCGCTTCGACCTACCTGTGGGTCAACGCGGTGAAGTCTCATCGGGGCGGAGAGCCCTACACCGAGGACGACGTCGCCTTTCTCACGCGCGTCGACCCGCTGTTCTCCTTCAACCGCGTCCACCACCCCTCGCGCGGACGAAGCTGCCTGACGGGCGAGCGGGTCGTGTCCGTCGACGGCGACGGCGTCGTGCGGCGCTGCCATTTCGTCGACCAGGCCATTGCCGACCTCTACGAGCCCGGCTCGCTCGATCGCGCGCTCCGGCCGCGCCCCTGTCCGAACGCGACGTGCGGCTGCCACATCGGCTACGTGCACCTCGAGGACCTCGACCTCTATCGGACCTACGGTGACGGCGTGCTCGAGCGGGCGCCCGCGACGCCGCTCATCGAGCTCGGGAGGCGACCGAACGCGCGGAGCTCGAGCCGATGCGGGCCGAGCCCTGCCTTCGAGACGCCGTTGAGGTGATCGCCGAAGGCGTTCGCCTCGAAGACGACGTGGCCTCGACCGCGCGCGACGAACGCGAGATCGATCCCGACATGGAGCGCGTCGTGGAAGCTCGCCACGCGCACGGCGTCGCCCATCGCGCTGTTCCATCGAGCCGGGTCCACCGTCGCCCGCACGTCCTCCTCGGCCACCCTGGTGCCGCCGAGGTGGAGGTTCGTCACCGGGTGCGAGCTCGCCCGCCCGACGACAAACGCCGGCTCGCCCGCCACGACGAGCACACGCAGGTCGTAGTTCGGCCCTGGGGTACCGTTGCGGCCAGGCAGGCGCGCCTTCGGCACGAGGCGCTCGACGATCGCGCCCTCGCCGAGGAGGAAGTCGACGAGCCGGCCCGCGGGTGCGTCCGCGTAGCGGATCAACCTCCGCGAGTTGAAGCGGCTCGCGCCGTCGGTCTGCACCGTGGACTGCGCGACGAGTCGATCGCCCGAGCGCTGCACGACCGCGAGGCACGACGCGGACGACGCCGTCGCGACCTTCACGAAGACGGTGCCGACCCCTTCGTCGTTCATCCTCCGAAGCAGATCCGCCGCGACCTCGACGCCCTCGATGCGGCGCGGCACCGGGACCCCCGCGCGCTCGTAGATTCGCGAGGTCACGCGTTTGTCGAAGAGCTCTCGAATGGCGGACGGGGAGGTCATGACGCGGACGTCTGGCCGGGCCGCGAGCGCGCGCTCGATTCGCTCGAGCGCGCAGAGGAAGCCCAGGTGGACCTGCCGCGGCGCGACGATCCGGCCACGATCCTCCTCGAGGCGAGCGATGTCCGTGGGAGAGATGAGCTCTCCGCCGGGCTCCGCTGCTCGCGCCTCGTAGCCGAGCGCGAGCAGCGCGCGCTCGACCTCGAAATCCTGTCCGGCGCTGTCGATGCGGAGCGTCGCGCAGGGGGCGAGCCTCTCTGCCAGATCGACCCGCCCCCGCGCGACGTCCAGCCACGGGACGATATCCAGAGTCGCCCCGGGGTCCTCCGCCCGCACCGCCTCCTCGAAGAGCCGGGCGCGCGGGCTCTTGGGGTTCGCAATGGCGGCGTACGCGGTCACTCGCCGACGGCGACGTAGCGGTACTCGGGATCGGCGTTGTCGCGTTGTCCGTCCGCGTTCACCTTGGCGCAGACCTTCGCCAGCCGCGCCGCAACCTCGCTCGAGAGCAGGTTCTCGGACACGTCGAGCGAGTCGAGTGATGCGAACGCTTCAGCGTGGGAGAAAAACGGGGCGGCTTCGTCGTCGACGAGCGTCCCTTTGGAGAGGTCGAGCGACTTGATGCGGCCCATCACCTTGGCACCCGGCAGGGCCGCCACGACCTCCCCGACGTACGCGCAATCGACGACGCCGAGGTGGGTGAGATTGGGCAGGTTCGCGCCGGCGAGGATCGGCAGGACGTCGCCGAACGTCGAGTCGCCGCCGTAATTCTCGTCGCCGGTCCACACCTCCAGCCTCTCGAGCGACGGCAGCGAGCCGGCGGCCACCGACTTGAGCGCCGCCGCGGGGAGGCCGCCCGTGCGGAGCGTGAGGGAGCGCAGCTTCGGCGCGACGATCTTCCCGAGCCCGATCTCCGCCCCCTGGAGCGTCAGCTCTTCGAGGTTGGGATAGAGCGCCCAGAGCTTGCCGATGTCACCCACGTTCGCCCAGCTGATCTCGGTCTCGTCGGGGTACTCGAAGTCCCCTACGAAGAGGGCACGGAGCGTCGGCTTCGGCCCGGCCTTCGCCAGCGCTTTGATGACGCGGTCGTAATGGTTCTCCCCTTCGTAGTCGAACATTCCGATGGTGAGGCGGCGGAGGAAGCGCGCGGACGGGTGCGAGACGGCGGCCGCGACGAGGGCATCGATGTCGGCGTCGTCTGCGTCGTCGTAGCCGAGGCTGATCCGGACGGTGTCGAAGAAGCCGAAGCGCCACGTCACCTGTACGCCCTGACCGACGAGCTCGTGCAGGTCCCCGTAGAAGAGCTCGCTCGAGCCGGTCAAGAGCGCTTGCTGCCGCGCCGCGAGCTCCGGGTTTGCCCCACCGGCGAGCGCGATCTGGATGGCCATGAGCTCACCTCGCTGATCGCCGTTCGCCTGGAGCCAGTCCGCGTAGACCTGGTAGGCGTGCACGTCGTTCGGGCTCGCGAGGATCGCCGCCTCGAGCTCGGGGTTCGTCTTGGCGGGCGGCGGCGCGTCCCCTCCCCCCGCCGAGACGAGGACGTAGCCCTTCTTCACCTTCTCGGCGATCAGCTTGTCGTATTCGCGCTTGGCGTCCGCGCGGCTGTCGAAGTCCTTCGTGGTCTCTTGCCCCGCTGTCCCGATCTTCCCCCATCTCGTGGTGAACGACTCCTCGTCCAGCTCGATCTCCCAGAACTTGTTCGACTTCCCCTCCGAAAATTCGTAACGCGGCATGGTCCCTCCGGCGCCGGGTCACCAACGCTATCAGGAGTCGAGCGACGGACGCGAGGCGGTCGCGAGGCGCTCAGATCGAGATGAGCACGGCCTGGGTGATCCGCGCCCACGCCTCCAGATCGGCCGACGCAGCCGGCGCCACGCCGTCGATCGACGGGGGCGACGAGGCCACGACGACGCGACCGGGCGAGGTGGGCGCCGGCGCCTCCGACGAGCCCCTCACGCGCAAGGCGACGACGTGCGCGCGGGTGCTCTCCTCGGCCTCGAAGGCGACCACCTCGGCCTCCTCCCCCACCTCGATCTCGACGAGCTTCGCAGCGCGTTCGCGTACGAGCGCGAGCGCGATCACGTCTCGCTCCGGCGCGAGGGCTCGGTCGAACACCAGGCGACATCGCAAGGACTCCCCGCGTAGCAGGTGAGCCGCGCGCGCGACGAGCACGCAGACGGCGCCGAGCGCGAGCGTCGCGCGCTGGTAGGGCGCGTCGCGGTCCTTCCGCCGCGCGAGGGCGAGATCGCCCGAGAAATGGACCGACACCGTCGTCCGGGGACGCGAGGTGACGCTCTCGTCGCGTGTGTAATAGAGGAGCTCGCCGAGGGCCCAGCGCACCGTGAAGAGATCGTCGACCAGGTCGGCTCCGGGGGTGAGGTAAGCGAGCTCCGAGCTGACGACGCTCTCCAGGCTGCCGGCGGTCGAGACCGACGAGAACCCGCCCATCGGGTAAGAACCTTCGTCTCGGATCCGGCTCGTCACGGCGTCGCCGCGGGCGCCCTTGTGCCGAAGGAAACGTGGCACCCGAAGGGCGATCGCCTCGGTCGCGCCGACGAGCTGCCGCACCCCGGTGCGCGCCGCGCGCGATCGCAACACCGGCGCGTTCTCCGCGAGCACGAGGTCGGCCTTGGTGATCAGCTCACCGCCGCGTGCGCCGTGCCCGGCGAGCGCTTCGTAACGAGCCGTGAGGCCCACGCGACGCCCCGACGAGAGCAAGGCCGCGGCCCCCCGCGTGCGAAGCTCCGCGGCCGGGCGGCCGACGATCCGCCGGAGCGCCCCCGCGTCGAGAGCGCCGACCCCAGTCGACTCGCTCCGCCTCCGGACAATCTCCGAGCCGACGAGGATCGCCCCCGCCTGCCGCCCGGCGACGTCGTGACGACCGAGCGCGTCGGTCACGTCCTGGAGGGCCGCACACGACGCGACCGGCGCGACGAAGACGTCGAGCCAGCGACCGACCGCCGCGCCGAGCGTGGCGTCCACCGGCAGATCGCGCGAGAGCCTCCGCCGCGCCTCGTCGAGACGGACCACCGGGAGGAGCAAGAGCGCCACGACGTCGAGCAACGCGCCGAGCGGCGCGGCGCCGGGGACCTCCGACGCGAGCCCGACGAGCGCCGGCGCGAGCTCGGTGAAGGCGTCGTCCTCCGGGGCCACGAGCAGCGACAGGGCGAGCTCGGCGAACACCGCGTCTTCCCGCTCGGAGCGCGCCCTCGTCGACACGTCAGGCTTCGAGCCCCAGGAGGCGCGGCACCTTCTCCTCGAGGAGGTCGATCTCCTGCCGCGTCTCGCCGACGTAAGACAGGAGCGCGAGATCGCTCCGATCCACCGCGCCGCCATGGAGAAGCCAGGCGTGGGTGCGGATGAGCCGGTAGAGCTTCACGACCTTTCGATCGCTCACGAACACCTCGTCCTCGCGGACGAGCGTGCGGATGATCCTCCGCAGCTCCGCGAGGAGCTCGGGCGAAAAGAACCGGTCGCGGTCGCGTTCGAGGCCGCGGGCCGCCTCGACCTGCCGAGCGAAGAGGAGGTTCAGGTATCGGTGGGCCTTGAGCAAGTCGAGGAGCGTGGCATGCCCCTCGGCCCAAGGGCGCCGGCCGAGCTCCCGCTGTGTCATCGCGTCGAGCCCCGCGTCGATGAGCTCGGCGAAATGCGCCTCCTGGACAGACCGGCAAGCGACCTTCAACGCGAAGCGATCCTTGAGCGCGGCGAGCTCGCCCTGATCGGGGATCTCGTTCGTGGCGGCGAAGAGGACCTTCAGCCGAACCGGCGTCGGCACTCCGTCCTGGTAGAACTTCCGCTCGTTGATGACGGTCAGCAGCGCGTTCAAGATCGCGGAGTTCGAGCGGAAGATCTCGTCGAGGAACACGACCGACGCGGTCGGGAGCTTGCCGCGCTCCCGGCGGACGAAGCGCCCGTCGCGCAGCAGCGCGATGTCGATGGGTCCGAGCACCTCGCTCGGCTCGGTGAACCGCGTCAGCATGTACTCGAAATAGTCGGAGTCCGGCACGCCCAGGGCTTCGCGGAACTTCGTCACGAGCTCGCTCTTGGCCGTGCCCGGATCGCCCACGAGCAAAAGCGGCTCCTGGGCGACGGCGGCCACCGTCATCAGATCGATCACCCGCTCGCGCCCCACGAAGAAGCGGGCGACGCTCCGCCGGAATCGGTTCAAGCGCTCCCGGATCGCCGGGGCTTCCTTCTCGAGGGTCTCGAGATCGATTTCATCGACTTCCTTCATGTGTCCTCGATGAGCTCCGCGCGTACGGCGCGCTCGTCGTCGTCTGCCAGGCGACGCGCGCGCGAGACGCCGTCACCTCGGTGGGGGCAGAGCGCCGACGCGAGCGCGTCCGAGAGCTCCACCGCCGAGAGGCAGAGGTGGGTGTTCGTGTTGTAGCTGTCTGTGGTGCCGGCCCACTCCGAGGTGAGCGCCGCCACGAGATCGAGGCGCGAGATCGCCGCCGCGTAAGCCGCCAGCGCGCGGACGAGCCCGAGCCGCTCGACGGGGGAGAGCCGGCGGCCGAGGACCGCGCGCTCCGCCGTGAAGATGGCCTCCTCCCCGGGCTCCGCTCCGAGCAGATGGAGCGCGCCGGACAGGGCCAGGCGGGCGCCGGCCGAGCGAGCATCGCCGCCGCCGATCCGTTTGCGGAGCGCCTGGAGCGCCGAGGACAACACCCGCTTCGCCTCGTGATGCCGCAGGCTTCGGGCGCCGTCAGCGAGGCGCAGCGCGATCTCCGTCTGCTTGTCGGCAGGCAGCGCCGAGAGCCGCTCGGCGCACGTCGCGACGACGCCGTCGGTCACCTCGCTCGTCTCGAAGCGCTCCGCCAGCGGCAGCGCGCGGACGAGAATCCGCAGGGCGACGTCGGCGTCCGCGCGCGAGACCAGGGTCCCGAGCTGCGCGAGCCTCGGCGCGGCGATCCGGGCCGGGCACGCGCCGAGCGCGGCGACCACGGCGGACACGCTCTCCTCGAGCCCCGCCTCGGCGCCCTCCGCCGCTCGCCACGCCTCGTCGACGACACGCGCCTTCTCCGCTCCTCGAGCCGCGCCGAGCACGGCCTGCACGAGCGCGAGCTTCGCGTCGCCGCGGGCCAGCCCGAACGTGCGGAACGGATCGAGATCGGTCTCGGGGTCCATCGTCTTCACGCACTGGCGGACGCGGTCGACCTTGTATTGCTGCAGGCGATCGAGGCCCTCGTAGTGTTTGAGAACGCTGGGCGGGAGCGCCGCCGACTCGGGCTCACCTTCGAGCGCGTGCGCGAGGCGCGCGGAGAGCCACGCGACGAGCGTCGCGTGGACCGCGTCGTCGGTCGGGATCTCGGCCCGCGCCACGGCCGCGAGCCGCTCCGCGCCGGCGGCGTCTCCAGCGCGCGCGAGCCCGACGGCGAACACGAGCCGAACGTACGAGAGCGTCAGGGACGCTGGCGCCTCGACGGGGCTCCTCGTGCGGGGCTGTCGCTCGAGGAAGCCCAGGAGATCGACGAGAGCCTGACGGCGCGCCTCTGCCGCGGGGCCCTCGGCGCGGCGAACGGCGCGGGGCAGATCGCGCGACAGAGACAGCCCCCGCTCGAGCCGAGCGAAGGCCCGATCGCGCGCCCGCGCGAGGAGGAGCTCGTCGCCCCCCGACGCGGTCGCGATGGCGCGCATCCCGATCCAGAGCGAGCGCACACAGAGCAGGTCGCCGGCGCGCTCGAGGAGCTCGAAGGAGCGGAGGAGCACCTCCTCGGGGAGAGGCGGGGTGAGGCCGAGGGACGCGGCGACGACGTCGCCGACGAGGGTGCTCAGGGTGTCCGCGTCCACCGACGAGGCGGCGGCCTGCGGCCGGTGCCTCTCCTCACGCGGACGGCTCGCGAGCCAGTCGGTGACGGCCGCGCCGGCGAGCGCCGATCTGCCGAAGACCAGGCGGGCGCGGCAGACGGAGGCGTCGCGATGGAGCCGGGCGCGATCGTAGCGCCGCGCGAGCTCCAGCCACTCGAGATCGCGTGACGGGTCCGCGAGCGGGGCGTCGCTCGCCGCGACGGACGCCTCGAGCTCGACGAGCGCACGATCCGCGTCGTCCACCTCTCGCAGCTCCGCCTGCGGCGCCGCTCTCGACGTTTGCGCCGACAGCGAGGGCACGACAACCGGAGCGACCGGCGCCGGCGCAACGCGCGTGGCTCGACGAGGCTTGGCGGGGACGGGCGCGCTCGGCTCTTCGGCGCGTGGCGTCGGGACGGCCGCCGGCTCGGGCTCCCCCTCGAGGACCTCGAAGGCTCTCGGCTCGAAACACACCGCGCGGACCCAGGGCTCGATCGTCGAGGTGTCGGCCGCCAGCTCGACCCAGTCGACGAGCGGGGCGAAATCGCGAACAGAGACCGACTCGACAATGACGGTTCCGTCACTTTTTTGGGCGAGCCAGCGGAGCCGCTCGTCGGGCCCGCCGACGACGGCTCGAAGTCGATCCGCCCACACGGGCGGGTGCAGGCGCCGGTCGGCCGGAAGGTAGACGTCGGCGAGCTCGGGGTGCGCCGCGTAGGCCTCGCCCGCCGGATAGAAGGGTGTCGGGGTCGCGGCGAGCAGCGCGACCGAAGGCGCCGCGGCGTCACCCCAGGCGACGAAGCGCAGCGAGCGAAGCAGCTCCTCGGGCGCGCTCTCCGCGAGCTGGTCGAGGACTCGATGGGCGCTCTCCCGGATGATCCAGAGCGTCGGATCTTTCGGGGCGACGGCGCGGGCGAGCGAGAGAGCGACCCTTCGCTTCGGCAACGCCACGGGCGGGCCCGGCGATCGAGCCTCGGCCAGGGTGAGCTCGAGGTGGTCCCACACCGGCTGGAAACGGCCCGGCCGGATCGTCTCGACCTCGCCGCCGCCGGCGACGAGGACGATCTCGCCGGTGGCCGGCCTGACACCGCGCATGGCGCGATGGGTGAAGCCGAGCGCGACCCACACGGCATCGTTTGCGTCGCTCACCGGGGCGTAAGCCGCCACGCGGGAGGCCTCCTCCAGGCAGCGCTCGACGACGTAGTGTGAAGGCCGGCGAACACGGAGGAGAACGCCGCCGTCGAACGCCGCGACCTCGACCAGCTCGCTGCCCTTCGTGAGCAGCTCGACCGCGAGCTCGAGGCCGCCGCCTTCGCGGCGGTCGACGAAGAGCACGGTGCCGTAGGTCACCGCGGTCTTCTCCGGGCGGACGATGGCCGGCCAGAACGGCGCGCGCTCCGTCGCTTCGGGCAGCTCGGCCGCGCGAACGCCGAGGGCGGCGAGCGCGGCCTTGCTCTTCGCGTCGAGCCCGGCGGCCTCGACCACCAGCGCCGGCACGCCGCGCTCCCCCGGGATGCGGGCGAACCGGGTCGACCGCGCCGCGACGTCGGGTGGGATCAGCGCGGCGCCGAGCGCGTGCACGAGGGAGGCCTCGCTCTCGAACCGAAGCGCTCGCGTCATCGACCTCTTGTCTTCGCCGGGCTCGCCTCCGGCTCGGCCAGAGGCTCGTCCAGCGGGGACTGGGCCTCGGCCCCGCCGCCGCGCTCGACGATGACGTTGCCGAGCTCGGACGCCTGGAGGAGGCCGCCTTCGAGCAGGCGGTCGACGATGCGCCTGTGCTCGTCTTCGTGCTCGAACGGGAGCGCGTCCGCGTCGCTCGCGAGGGAGATGACGACGTCCTTGCGACCGGTCGCCTTGTCCACCACGAGCCGGATCGTGACCTCAGCCATTTTTCTTTGCTCCTAGCCCGGAGAGCGTCGCGCTGTCGACGACCTTCCTCTCGATCAAGAGCGAGGTGAGCGCCGCGAGCAGATCGCGTTGGTCTTCGAGGATGCGTCGAGCGCGCCGCCGCGACGTCGTCAGGATCTCGAGGACCGCTTGATCGACCAGCGCGCGCGTCGCGTCGGAGAGCGCGCGATCCGCCGCGCCGCCGCGAGGCTCCGCCGTCCGCACGACGCCGACGGCCTCCTCCGCCATTCCGAGCTCGAGCACCATGGCCCGCGCGATGGCGGTCGCTGCCGCGATGTCGTGCTCCGCGCCCACCGAGACGTCCTGGAGCGCCAGCGCCTCGGCCTCCCGTCCGCCGAACAGCGTGGCGATGCGGTCCTCGAGCTGGGTGCGTGTGACCACGTACCGGTGGGCCGGATCGGCGAAGGAGACGGCGCCGAGCGCTCCTCCGATGTCACCCTGGATCGAGATTCGCTCGATGGGTGGCGCGTTCGGGCAAAACAGGGCGACGATGGCGTGTCCGGCCTCGTGCGTCGCGACGACGCGCTCCTCGGCGGCCGTGAGGCGGGGCCGCTCGACGTATTCGATCAGCGCTTGCTCGACGTCCATCGGGCCGGTCGGGCCCGAGGTGTCCTCGCGGATGCGTCGTCGCGCGAGCGCGCGGCACAAGGCCTGGAGATGGTCGCCGGAGTACCGGGTCGAGCCGCCCTCCACCACCCCCGCGGTGCGGCGCACCGCGTAGTCGATCGCCTCCTCCGTCATGGTGAGGCCGAGGCGCCGGTCGTGCACCCGGACGATCGCCGCGCGGTCGATCGCGTCCGGATAGGGGATCTCGAGCTGGAACTCGAAGCGGCCGGGGCGCAAGAGGGCCGGGTCGAGCGACTCGGGGAGGTTGGTCGTCCCGACCACGAAGACCATCTCGTTCGATCGAAAGCCGTCCATCTCCGTGAGGAGCTGGTTCACCATCGAGTGCTCGACGCCGGAGCCCTCGAACGTCCCTCGCGCGGCGGCGAAGGCGTCGATCTCGTCGAAGACGATGATGCTCGGCGCGCTCTGCCTCGCGCGGAGGAACACGCGCCGCAGGTTCTCCTCGCTCTCGCCGACCCATTTGCTCTTCAGCTCGGGCCCGCTCACCACCAGCACCGCCGCGCCGAGCGCAGTGGCCATTGCTTTAGCGAAGAGGGTCTTGCCCGTTCCGGGCGGCCCCCAGAAGATCATGCCCCGCGGCACGAGGCTCTCGACCGCCTCGACCCGCGACGGGTCGAGCGTCGTCTCCTTCGAGGCGAGCAGATCGAGGATCTCCCGCCGGAGCCGGCTCTTCACGCGCTCGTAGCCCCCGATATCCGACGTGAGGTCGATGTCGGGAAGCTCGAAATCGGTCGCCTGGGTCGCCGCGCGGAGCTCCCCCAGCGCTCGGGATGGATCGCTCGGGTAGTCCTCACCCTCGAGGGTGGCGAGCAGACGACGGAGCCGCACCGCGTTGACGCCCGACACGTATTTGTAGAGCCGGTAGGGGGAGAAGCTCCGGCCGAGCTTGCGCGCCTCGCGGCGCGTGACGAGCTGAGGGAGGCGGTCGCGTGGGATCCCGACGATCGCGTGTCGCTTGGGGAACAGGGCCGCGATCACCTCGGGGATCGAGAAGCTCGGGTCGCGGAAGCCGAGCCAAACGATGTTCGGGTTCTCGTAGAGGAGCGCGATCACCTCGCGCGCCTCGCTCGTGGGCCCGCCACCGCCCGCTGCGACCAGGAGATCGAGGTGAGGCAGGACGATCACGCGCTCCTGGACCGCGCCCCGCACCGCCTCCCTCACCTGGTGGATCATCATCCCCACGATCCCCCCGGGCGGAGGCGGCCCCTCCCAGTCGGCCGGCGGCCGACCGTCGAGGTAGACCGTCTGGCGGCCGTCGCGCTTCAAGCGGTCGCGAACGGCCTTGAACAGGTAAGGCGTGAGCTCCTTGTCGCACTCGACGAGGACCGAGAGCCCACGCGAGAGCTGGTCGGCCATCGTCGCGATCTCGGTCGGATAAGCGAGCGTCACGGCGTCGAACGGCGTGAGCTCGACCGGGAGCAGATCTTCGGCGACGGAGATGGGGGTCGTCATACGCGGATCCGGATGGTGAGCGAGCCCGTCTCCGGATCCTCGGCGACGCTCTCGATCTCGCCGAGGCGCGCCGCCTTCCGGCGCAATGCCTCCTGGGTCACCTTGACGCTGATCTGATCGAGCTCGGCGCGCAGGTCGGCCAGCCCGGCCTCGAGCTCCGCCGTGACGGCGCGGCGCTCTCGCTCGCGCTCTTCGTCGAGCGCGGCCTCGGCTTGGCGGCGAACGGCCGCTCGTTGCTCGTCGGTCACCTCCGCCGTGTCGCTGGCCACGGTGCGAACCTCGGTCTTCTCCACCGTGCGCTCGGAGCGCTTGCCCACGTGCACCCGGCGCTGCGCGATATCGATCTCGACGACCACCCCCGAGGCGCTCTCGCGGCGCGCGCGGCCGGACTCGACCGCGAACCCGCGTCGCGACAGCTCCTCCGACAGGATCTGCGTCTCCTCTTCGCGAGGGACGATCTGGAGCAGGTCGAGGCCACACTCGACGCCGTCCTCGACCACGACGTGGCGGCGGACCGTCTCGGCGACACGCAGGCGATACGGGCGGCTCATGGCTCCTTCGCGACATGGTCGCTCGGACTCGCCGCCGACTCCAGGCTCGAGCGGAGCCCCCCCAAAAGAGGCCTCCTTGGTGTAACGTGCGACCGATGCGGCGGATTCTGCAGACGCTCCTCCTCGTGCTGACCGCCTGCGGCGCCGAGCCGCCGACGCCGATGCTCCCCCCGCCCGAGCGAGGGGCGCCGACTCCGCCCCAACCCGCCTCCGTGGTCGCCCCCGCACCGGCGACGCCCAGCCCCAACGCGATCGACGACATGCCGGTGGCGCCTCGCCCGCGGGTGGATGAAGGGACGCTGCTGCTCGCGGCCGTGCACGTGTATGGCGACCGCATCGTCTTCCCGGACGAAGCCGAGCCGCTTGCGGACGCGCTCGCCGCCGCGCTCGCCGATCCCGCGCACGGGGGTTTCAAGGTCATCCCTCCCGCCGAGCTGCGGAAGTCCTGGGCGGATGCCCGCACGGGCAAGCTCCCCGACGTCGACTTCGTCTGCGAATCGGCACCGCCACCATTCGAGCTGTCGAGAGCGCTCTATCCTGGCGCATCCACGGCCAGCGCGATCATCCGCTGCCCGAAGAAGAAGGACCCCTGCGTGCTCGAGGTGGTCGTGAGCGCGCCGGCAGACCCGGGCAAGGATGAGGAGCGGGAGCGAGCGAAGTTGACGCTGAGTCTCCCGAGAGCCTCTTCCCTTGGCGATTGGGCCTCGCGCATCCGCAAAGGCAAGCTCGTCGCTCCCCAACCGCCGAAGACGCCAGACACCGCCGACATGCTCGGCCTGCTCGCGGGCGGCACGACCCCAGGGACGTACGTCACCCTTCGCGATCCGGTGCTGGAAGGGCCCTGGAAGAGGCAGCTCACCGACGAGGGGCTCGACCCCATCCGCGCCGATCTCGCCGCGTGCAAGGAGACGAGCACGAAGCGATGGCGCGACTACTATGGCGCCCGGCACCTCATCGAAGTCGCCGCCGACGGGAAGATCACGCGCTGCGAGTCGAACCTGCCCGAGCGATCTCCCCCTCCCGAGTTCGATTGTCAGTGTGCGGCGCTCCGCGAGCTCACCTTCGAGGCGGCCAGCGGCACACGGCGCGCGTCCTTCGATATCGTCACGACCACGGTCGGCGCCCCCAAGAAGCGCAAGCGCCTCGTCATGGCGTTCCTCACCAAGGCCCGCGCCGACGATCCCACCGCGGTGGCCGGCGACGAGCCGGTCGCCCGCGCCGATCTCGAAGACTGCCTCGCCTCGAGCGACACCGCCTCTGGCAACATTTTGGTCCCGGTGCGGTTCGTCGTCGGGGCGGACGGCAAGGTGAAGAGACACAAGGCCGAATGGCCTTCGACGATCTCCAGACCGGCGGCGACCTGCATGGACGGCGTGCTCGCGAAGGGGTGGTTCAACTGTCCGATCGCGGGCCGCGCCACCATCGAGGCAACCCTCGATCTGACGTTGAAGGGCCGTTGATCAGAGCGGTGCAACCAGGAGTTCGCATCGCTACGAGCCGGGCCGCCGCGGTCGTGTACGTCGGGAGGGTTGCTCACCGATCTCGACTCGGTCAATCGCTCGGCCCCACCTCCAGGCCCGAGAGCGCGCGCACGAGCGAATCCAATTGCGCGGCCCGCGCCGGGCCCAATAGCGGCACGGCCTCGAGCGCCGTGAGGATGTGCTGCGCACGGTCGAAGTCGTCGTCCACGAAGCCGACCGAGCGCGCTCGCCTCTGGACGGCGCGGTACACATCGACGACTTCGAACCAGACCAGCGCGGAGCGCGCCATGTCCTGGCGCGCGGACAGCGGGAGCGGCTCGGCCGCGCGAGGCATCCACGTCGCGGGCTCGGTCCCGCGCGGCGCGACGAGCAGCGAATCGATCCCGCGAAGAGCGAAGAGGCCGAGGTCCGGACGCCCGCCGTCGATAGCCGCGCGCACGAACGCGACCACACGATCGCGGATGGCCTCGGTCGCCCGAGATACGCCAGTCGGGGACGCGAGCTGCCGTCGTGAACGTTCGGCGAGCGCGACCTTCGAGGCCAGGTCGGCCTCGAGCGCCTCGACGACGATCGCGCCTGGCCCGTCGAGGAGGACCCCGAACCGTGGCTGGGGCGCTGCGCCGACGTGGACGGGAAACGCGACGGAGGCGAGCACCGAGGCGGAGAACGGATAGGCGCCGAGGACCGGCGCGAAGCCTGCTTCGAGGCAGCGCTCGGCCGCGAGGTAGAAGAAGATCTCGTCTCCGAGGGCGAGCGGAGGCGGCGCGCGCCGTGGCACCTGGCCGGCGCCGAGGTCGGAAGAAACCAGGTAGGCGAGCAGGTGGGCCGTCGCGGCGGTCACGCGGAGCGGAGGCGCCTCGTGTCGCTCCCACACGCGGCCCTTCTTGGAGACGCCACCGTTCGCGTCGAGCGAACGCGACCGCCGGCCGCCTCCGCGTCGCACGAGGCTCCGCACGAGCCCCTTCCGGAGCGTGTCCTCCAGGACCAGGATCGCCTCTCGTCGCATGGCCGGTCGCTTGCGCGGCGCGGAGAGCAGATCGACGGCCGCTCGCCCCGGCAAGAGCCCCAGGATCGATCGGGCGACCTGGACGACCTCGGCCTCGCTCGGATGGAGCGAGATCATCGGGACCTCACCTTGCGAGCCGGGCCCTCGCGCTCGAACCGCCGGACCGCCGGCGCCCAGCCGACGATCTCCAGCGCACCGCCCGTGAGCCGGAGCTCCACCGTGTTCGGCCCTCGCATGCGCGGGTCGTCGGCAGCGTAGCGATCGCTCAAGAAATGCAGCCGCTGGTTTTGCGAGCCGAGCCAGCGCCACGCCGAGCCTGGCTGCTGTCGATCGAACGGGCCGTCGGCGAGCAGATCCGTCGCGTCGAGGAGCGCGTGCACGGCCGGGTCGGCGGAGGCACGAAGACGTTCCAGCGTGTGACCGGTGAAGGTCATGACGGTTCGGCCTGCGCGACGCACCGCGCTCGCGACGCGAGCGAGCGCTGCGGCCTGCTCGAACGGCTCGCCGCCGAGGAACGTGACGCCCTCGAGATCGGGCTCGGCCGCGATCTCCGCCGCGATCTCCGCAGCCGAGACCTGCTCGCCACGCTCGGGGTCGAACATCTCGGGGTTGCAGCAGCCGGCGCACCGGATCGTGCAGCCCTGCACCCAGAGCGCGTACCGTTCGCCCGGCCCCTCGGCCGACGTGCGCCGGACCCGGTGCGCGACCCGAAGCTTCGGCATGGGTGGTACGGTACCGCAGACAATCCCGGGACGCGCGCATGGACAGCAAGCTGGAGAGTCACGAGCCCAACCTCGCAGCCCTCGCCCCTGACGCGCCCCTCGCCGCGCTGCTCCCCGCTCTGCTCGCGGTATGGCGAGCGCGTCGCACGCCCGAGATCGGCGATCTCGCCGAGGCCGTCACGACCGCGCTCCTCCTCGAGTCGCCTCGCCCCGCGCTCGGCGCGTCGCGCAAGGCGGCGGAGCGGCAGGCGTGGCGGGAGGTCGAGGCCGCGCGCGACCCGCTCGATTTTCCGCGGCTCGTCGCCGCGGCGCGCGGCGGCTCCCAAGACGAGGTCAAGGCCCAGGTTCTGGCGCTCCTCACGTGGGACCACCCCGGTATGGCCCGGGGACTGCTCGCGATCCTCGAGTCACCGCCCTACGCCGGGATCAAGTCACGCCCGTTGATCGAGGTCATCCTCGAAGGCCTTCGCGCAACACGTGACGCCCGATGTGCCGCGCCGGCGCGCGCCCTCGCCAAGCGGTACCTCACCATCGTGAACTCGAGCACCGGCGGCTTCATCCTCGACCAGCTCGAGGGCATCGCCGACGTCATCGCAGGGTTGCCCAGCCCCGAGCTCGCACCGAGCGAGCAGGGCTTCGTCGAGGCGGTGCTCGCTCGCCTGCCTCCCGAGGCGAGGCCCGCGCCTCCCCCTGCCGAGCCGGAAGGGCCCTCGATCGACGAGCTCTTTGCGCTGGTGTACGCGAGCCCCGACGACGACGCGCCGCGCCTCGTCCTCGCCGACGCGCTGCTCCTCCGTGGCGACGAGCGCGGCGAGCTCATCAACCTCCAGCTCGCCGAGAGACGAGGCCCGCTCGACGCGGCCGCGCGGGCCCGGTTGGCCGAGCTCTCGACGCCTGGCCGCCTCGCCGCGTGGGCGCTTCCCCTCTCCAAGGCCGGGCAGTGCTCCTTCGAGCGCGGCTTTCCTCACGCGATCACGCTCTACTCGAAGGGCGCGAGCACCACGTTCGGCGACGTGGCGTGGACGACGATCCGGAAGATCGCCGAGATCGAGAAGCTGTCGAAGAAGGCGACGGTCGAGCTCCTCGATCACCCGACGCTCGCCGGCGTGCGCGAGATCTCCGCGCTCAGCGCCGCGGCCTTGGCCGCGCTGGACTCCCGGCCTCGAGGCTGGACGGGGCTCACCCTGCTCGCCGAGGCCGGGGCCGATGTCCGGCTCGCGCAGCGTTGCCCCTCATTGGAGCGCCTGGCGGTGCGGCTCTCGGGCGCCTCGGAGCGAGCGCCGGAGACCATGCTCGAAGGGCTCCCTCGCCTCGTGGAGCTGGACCTTCGGTACTTCGGCAACGACAGCGCCGGGCGCGTCCGTGTCCCCCCGACGGTGAGACGAATGTCGAGCCACGGCCTCGTGGCAGACGGCGTGTTCCAGGGCGCGACGCAGCTGCGCGCGCTCACCTTCTGGACACCGGAGGTCCGACGCGGCCAGCTGGTCGGCCTCGAGAGCCTCGAAGATCTCGACGTACGCGCGCGGCGGTTCGAGCCCGACGCCTTCGCTCCCCTCGAGGGCCTGCGCTCGCTCACGGTCGGGCTCGAACGCGAGCGACGCATCGCCCCCGCGCTGCTCGCGCCGCTCTCGAAGCTGCGCCGGCTCGACCTGACCTACCTGCATTGCGAGCGCGCGCACGTCGAGCACCTCGCCGAGCTGGAGGAGCTGCGTGACTGGTGGGTGAACGTCGCCGACGTCCCGCCGCTGCCGAGGCTCGCGTCCTTCCACGCCATGCTCCCGGTCGAGGTGGACGACATCGCGGCGCTGCTCGAGCGCATCCCCTCGCTGCGCTCCCTCGCGTTCTGCTTCAACTCGCAGAGCTCGCTCTGGTTCACCTCGGGGCGCGCTGCGAAGGCGTGGGAGCGGCTCCGTGAGATCGTCGCGGGCTCGTCGCTCACCTCGTTCTCGATCGACGGGGGGGTCGAGCTCACCCGCGACGAGGGCGGCGAGTGGTCGCGCCTCTCGCTCCGCCACGCGCGCCTCGACGGCTACGTGAACCTCGACCTCTACCGATACCTCGTCGCCCACTTCCCGGTCCGAGCCGTCGTCGACGCCCCCGACGAGATGCGGGCGACAATCGAAGCAATGATCGCGAAGCGGTAGCCACTCGGCGCTGCAGACGCGGTCACCCCGACATCGCAGCCAGGCGACGCTCGAGCTCCTTCGGATCGCGCTGCCACGTCGCGACGATATCGCGGGACATCGGATCGGGCGCGATGTCGTCCTGGCCGCGGGCGACGCCTTCCAGGATCCCGCGCGCGACCACCTCCGCGCTCGTCTTCGCCATGTCGAACGAGCGCACCATGTCCGTGTCGATGGCGCCCGGAAGCGCGGCGTGCACCGAGATGCCCTTGGCAGCCAGGCGGCTACGAAGGGCCTGCGTGATCGAAAACGCCGCCGCCTTCGAGGATGAATACGCTCCGAGCGACGGCATGTTCGCGAGTGACACGACCGACAGCACGTTGACCACGGCGGCTGCGCCGCCCGCGGCAGCCGCCCGCTCCAGCGCTGGGAGGAACGCCTTCGTCGCGCCCAGCACGCCGAACACGTTGACGGCGTAGTCTTGCGCGATATCGGCGTCGCTGCTGGTCAGGACGTCGTAGGACGCGAGCACGCCCGCGTTGTTGATGAGCAGCGAGACGTCTGGCGCTGCCGCCGCGGCGCTCGAGAGAGAGGCGGCGCTCGTGACGTCGAGCGCGACCGGCACGATCCGGCGGGGTTCGCTTCTCACGAGGGAGCCCAGCTGCGTCACGTCGCGCGCCGTCGCGTAGACCTTGCTCGCCCCCGATTTCAGCGCCTCCCGCGCCAACGCCAGGCCGAGCCCCCGATTCGCTCCGGTCACCAAGACGACTGCGTTTTCGATCTTCATGTTCTTCACCTCGCGGGAGAATCTGCGCGCGCTTCCGCCCGCCGAGTAGGCGGGCCCGGGGCAACTGACTCTTGCGCCGCGCGCAAGAATGATGGGACCGTCGGGGCGATGGACCTCTTTGCGCGCATGGCCACCTTCGTGCGGGTCGTCGAGGGGCAGAGCCTGTCGGCGGCGGCGCGGGCGCAACGAATGAGCCTTCCTGCGGTGAGCCGCCAGCTTCGCGCGCTCGAGACGGATCTCGGTGTGTCGCTCGTGGTCCGCTCGACGCGCCGGCTCCGCGTCACCGAGGCCGGCAAGCGGTTCTACGAGCACGCGGTGCGGATCCTCGCCGACGTGGAGGCTGCGCGTGATTCGGTGCGGGAGTCGAAGGCGGTGACGGGGACCCTCGTCGTCAGCACTTCGCTGACGTTCGGCTCGGTCGTCGTGATTCCTCGCCTCGTGAAGCTGGCCCAGAAACATCCCCGCCTCGTCGTCGACCTGCGCCTCGAGGATCGCTTCGTCGACCTCGTCGGCGAGAGTGTCGATGTCGCCGTCCGCGCGGGCTCGCCGCCGCCGGACAGCACGGCCTACGTCGCTCACCCCCTCTTCTCGATGCGGCGCGTCCTCGTCGCTTCGCCCAGCTGGCTGAAGAAACACGGCGTTCCCGTTGCGCCGGCCGAGCTCTCGACGCGGTCGTGCCTCGTGCAGGTGGCCGCGAGCGGCGCCGTCGTCCGCTGGCGCCTGGCGCGCGGAGAGGAGGAGCAGACCGTCGAGGCGTCGGGCGCGCTCCGCAGCAACGCGCCGATCGCGCTCCGCGAGCTGGCGCGCGATGGCGGCGGGGTCGCGTACCTACCCGATTGGCTCGTCGCGGGCGATCTCGCAGACGGAAGCCTCTCGCGGGTCCTGCCGGACTGGTCGTCGCGCCCGATCCCCGCCTGGGTGATCTACCGCTCGGAGCTCAGGCGGACGCCGCGACTTCGCGCCTTCCTCGAGGCATTGCCGCGATCGGCTCCGGGCGCCTGAGCCGGCGGGAGAGGGCGCGTTCGCCCGGTGGCGCGGCGCCGGTGCGCGCCGAAGGCGCCCCACGTTCACTCTGGCTTCCGGCCAGATCACGGTTCAGATTCCCTGCGCGCACGATGAATGGCATCGAGAGCTGGAAGGAGCTCGGAGGCGACCTCAGCGCTTCGCGCCAGCGGCCATACCAGCCGAAAGAGACGCCGAACGACGTATGTACGACATCGACGCCGAGACCTACGACCTCCTGCATACGAACGCGAAGGACTACGCTGGCGAAGCTGCCAAGGTGGCGGACGCGATCCGAGCGGCGCACCCTGCCGCCGCATCCGTGCTGGACGTCGCCTGTGGCACCGGCGAGCACGCCCGCCACCTCACTCAGGCGCATGGCTATCGTGTCGATGGCGTCGACCTGAACCCGAGCTTCGTTCGCCTCGCGCACGCCAAGCTGTCGCCGGGCTCGGCCTTCGAGGCCGACATGGAGACGCTCGCGCTCCCCTCCCGGTACGACGTCGTCCTCTGCCTGTTCAGCTCGATCGCGTACATGCGAACCCTCCCGCGTGTCACGACCGCGCTCTCCCGGTTCCGCGAGCACCTCGCACCGGGCGGTGTGATCATCGTCGAGCCGTGGTTCGCCCCCGGGGTGCTCCAGCACGGGCGCTCCACGCTCACGACCATCGAAGACGAGGGCTTGAAGGCGTGCAGGATGAGCTGCCTCGCGCTCGAGGGCGATCTCACGCGCCTCACGTTCCACTATCTGATCGCCCGCGCCGGGACGGTCCAGCACGTCGAGGAGATGCACGAGCTCGGCCTGTTCACGCCGGAGCAGATGCTCGAAGCCTTTCGCGCGGCCGGGCTCCTCGCCACGTACGACCCGGTCGGCCTCAATGGTCGTGGGCTCTACGTCGCCCGAGCCCATTGAGCGCCCGCCGCGCGCGCGCAGCTCTTCGACTCGCGATCGAAGGTCCGAGCCCTCCGCCGCGTGGGCTCGGCTACCATAAACATCGAACGGCTCCCGATGACCACACACGCGGCCCTCTCTCGTGCACCCTCTCCGCTCCGCGTCGCGGTGGCTGCGCTGGTTGTCGCGGTCGTCGCGGTGACCGTCCCGATCGCCGCGCGCGTCGAGGGGAACAGCCTCTTCACCCCGAGCGGGCTCCGGCACCTCCTGGCCGGCGGAGGGGGCGCGGCGATCGCGGTCCTCTCCGGGCTCCGTCGTCGCGACGAAGACGGGAGGTTCACGCTCGCCGTCGCCGCCGTCGCGGGCGGTCTCGTCCCGAGCGCGCTGGTCGGCGTCGCCACACCCTGGACCTTCGCCGGCGTGCTTTGGGCGATGCTCGTCGCGCTCCCTGCGCTGCCGGTCTTGCGCGGCGCCGTGCGCGCGGAGCGAACCCGCACCCTGGACGACGGCGACCGCGCGCTCGCGCGGGCAGGCATCTTCGTCGCCGCGGTCGGCGCCCCGTCGCTCCTCTTCGATTGGCAGCACGGCCGGCTTCCGTTCGTGGGGGCGCCTCTGCTCGCCATCGGCCTCGCGATCTTCGGGCTCGCGACGCGGCGACGCGTCGAACGTGGCGCGGTCGTGCGGGCCGTGCTCGAAGGCCGGCATCCGGAGCTCGCCGTCGAAACCGGTGGCGAGCTCGACCCCGCGACGGAGGTGCTCGTCGGGGGGGCAGGCGACTTGCTCGTCATCGCCGAAGAGAGCCGCGAGACGGGCGACTACCGGGCCGCCCCACGCCCGCGCCAGCGGGCCGCCATTCCGAGCTTCCCAATCGTGCCCGGGTGGCTCGATGACACAAAGGTGCTCCTCTTCAGCGCGGCGTGCAGCGGCGCCATTACCTTCGGGCTGCTCGGCTTCTACGAGGTCAGGAGGAGCCTGTGACGCGCTCGTGGCAGACGGCCTCGATGCGATAACCGTCGAGGTCTCGAACGAACGCGGCGAAGTAGCCTGCGCCGTATTGTGGCCTCGGACCGGGCGGCCCCTCGTCCATTGCGCCCAATCGCAGGGCGGTCGCATGGAAGGCCTCGACCGCCTCGCGGCTCGGGGCCGCGAAGGCGATGTGCGCGCCTTCCCCCGGCGCTCTCGCCAGCTCGCCCGAGGCCAGGATCGCGAAGGCTTCGTCCTTCGCGCCAGGGACGCCGTAGCCCACCGCGCGTGGATGCGTGAAGAGGCGCACGTAGCCGAGCGCGGCGAGCGCCTCGTCGTAGAACGCCCCCGCGGCCGCGAGGTCGGAGACGCCGATGGAGATGTGGTCGAGCATGGGCGCGCGGGGAGCCTACAGCGGTGTTCGGTTGCCGTGATCGAGTTTGCCGCTCCAAGGGCTCCCTTGGGTGAGAGCCCTTTCCGCGGCAAACAAGCCACCCCTCTGCACCCGCCGCTCGATCGTCAATGGCGAGGGTCGGTCAAGGCAACCGACCCTCGCTGTAGCAGGCGCGCGCCCTACCGCTCCGCGATCGTCGCCTCGATGGCGACTCGGCTCGCGCTCAGGTCGCGCCCGGCCCGCTCATCGGCGTCGTCACGTGATCGTCGTGATCATGGTGCTGATGGTGGTCGTCGTCGTGCTCGTGCAGCGGCAGGAGCGCGCCGAAGAGCGCGCGGACGCCCACGACCAGCGCACCGCGGATCACGATGGCGCCGAGCGTGAGGATGGCGGTCGAGCCGAGCACGACCGGATCGACCCCGGTGAGCCCGAGCCCCAGAGAAGCGCCGACTGCGCCCCCGAACACCACGCCGGCCCGGACGAGCGCGCCGACCCCCGACGCGCCGCGGTCGACGAGGTAAGCGGGGACGGCGCAGGCGACCCCCGCCGCGAGGATCGCCCACGCGCTGCCTGCCGGGGCGAGCGCACCGACGACCACCATGCCGAACAGCGCAAACGGGACGACCCGCGGCACGAGCGGATCGAGGCGGGCAAGGTAGCTCTCCCCACGCCTCACCGAGACCAGCCCGGCGACGGCGAGCCCGATCGCGAGGGCCGGAGCCGCGGCGAGCGCGAGAGGCAAGAGCGACTCGAAGCTGCGCTCCGGCGCGCCGCCCTCGTGGTGCTCGTGACCGAGGACCATGGGGACCATGGCGCCCAGCGCGAAGCTGCCGAGCTCGAGCACCCGCGCGACGGCGCTCCGCGGCGGCGAAGCCTCGATCCCGTGGAGCACGACGTGCAGCAGCAGGCCCGCGGTCACCGCGCTCACCCAGGTCTGGTGCTCCCGCAGGATCGGCGCGGCCCACCCCGAGGAAGCGAAGAGCACGCCGACGACCGCGGCGAGCGCGAGCCCGAACGCGCGGAACGTCGCTGCTGCCCGACCGCGCAGCTCCGTGAAGGCGAGGACGACCGCCGCGACGATCGGCACCGTGTGCCCGGCGACGGCGACCAGCACCTCCCAGTGCACGTGGCCTTGATGGTCCTGGCTCGAGAAGGCCCCCATCGCCAGACCGTCGCCGACCTGGTGCAAGATCAGCCCCACGTAGCTCAGCTCGAGCGCGAGCGCCGTGCCGTCCGTCCGGAGGTGGGAGCGTCCGAAGCGCTCGAAGAGCCCCGGGACCAGGAGGCCGAGAAAAAAGGGCAGGAGCACCGTGCCGCCCGCGGTGACGATGGCCTCCGGCACCAGCACCCCGAACACGGTGGCCAGGCTCGCGCCGAGCGCCAGCGCGCGGACCGGCCCCAGCGCGCGCCCAGGGCCGATCATGCCGAGCGCGGCTCCCAGGAGCACGGACACGAAGGCGGTCAGGCAGGCAGGCAACACGTGCAGCGACCAAGTTGCTCTTGCAACTTGGATGCAAGACCCTAGCTCGCCCCTCTCGGGGTGTCGAGAGCACGTGTTGGGCGCGTCCTCTCACCGCTGGAGCGGCCGCGTGCTAGGCAGGGTCGTCGCCATGTCTCGCACCGTCCTCCTCGCCTTCGCCGTCCTGATCGGCGGGTGCCACCTCATCGCGGGCACCGGCGACTTCGTCGACCAGCCGCCGGGGAACGGCGGCGCAGGCGGCCAGGGCGGCGCGGGCGGCCAGGGCGGCGCGGGCGGCCAGGGCGGCGTGGGCGGCCAGGGCGGCGCGGGCGGCGGCCCCGCAGGCTCGGGCGGTGAAGCGGGCGGCCAGGCAGGCGCCGGAGGCATGGGCGGCCAGGGCGGCGGCTGAGCCCCTCTCAGTCTTCGCCGAGTCGGAACGTCACCCGGGGCACCTCCGGGTTCCACGGGGAGGGGTCGACCGCGGCGTCCACCTCGAAGACCTCGCGCAGGCGCTCGGGCGTGAGCACCTCACCCGGCGTGCCCAGCTGCATGACCGTTCCGTCATTCATCATCGCGATCCGATCGCAGGCCCAGGCCGCGAGCCCGACGTCGTGCAGGACCACGAGCACGCCGACGCCCGCGGCGCGCGCCTGGTGCATCAACCTCACGACGAGCCGCCGCTGCGCCGGATCGAGGCTCGAGGTCGGCTCGTCGAGGAGCCAATAACGCCCCGTCTCGCCGAAGCCGATCTGCGCGAGCGCCCGCGCGATGTGAACACGCTGCTGCTCGCCGCCCGAGAGCGTCGCGACCGGGCTCGACGCGCGCGCCGCGAGCCCGACGGCGTCGAGCGCGCGGCGGGCCATCGCCCGACACGCCGGCGTCTCGACCGGCGCGTGCGGCGCGCGGCCCCAGGCGACGACCTCGAGCGCGGTGTAGTCGAAGGCGACCTCGGAGCGCTGCGAGACCACGGCGCGCTGCCGCGCCAGGGCGGCGCCGTCGAGCGCGCGGGCGTCGGCGCCGTCGAAGAGCACCCGCCCCGCCGAGGGCGCGAGCTCCCCCGCCATCGCGCGGAGCAGCGTCGATTTGCCGGCGCCGTTCGGGCCGACGAGCCCGACCACCTCACCGCCTTCGACCGCGAGCTCGATCCCCCGGAGAATGGGTCGGCCGCCGAGCTCGACCGAGAGGCGCTCCGCGACGAGGGTCACGCGGCCCTCGTCTCGCGCCCGAGCAGCCACAAGAAAAACGGCGCGCCGAGCGCGGCGGTGAAGAGGCCGACAGGCAGCTCCGAAGGCCGGACCACGAAGCGCGCCGCAGCGTCCGCGCCGACCAGGAGCGTGGCCCCGCCGAGCGCCGAGATGACAATGACAGATTTGTTCTTCGACCCCACGACCAGCCGAGCGAGGTGGGGGACGACCAGCCCCACGAAGCCGATGAGCCCGGCCGCCGCCACCGACGCGCCCACCCCGATCGCCACGGCCCCGACGACGAGGGCGCGCACCCGCCGGACGTCCACCCCGAGGTAGCCGGCCTCCTGCTCGCCGAGCGCGAGCAGGTCGAGCGTTCGGCCGGCGCGGGGCAGCGCCAGGATCGCGAGGAGCACCCACGGCGCGGTCGCGGCGACCAGCGGCCACGACGCGCCGTCGAGGCCCCCCATCGTCCAGAAGACGAGGTCGCGAAGCTGCCCGTCGTCGGCGATCTGCGACAGGAGCCCGACGAACGCGCCTACCAGCGCGTTCACGGCGACGCCCGCCAGGAGCACCGTGACGGTCGCCGCCCGGCCTCGCAGGCCGGTGCCGAGCTTGAGGACCAGCCACGTCGTCACGATCCCCCCCGCGAAGGCGGCCAGCGGCAAGAGGGCCTGGCGTGCCCAAGGCGGCGCCGCTGCGAGCGCGCCTCCGCCGAGGACGATGGCGATCGCCGCGCCCAGCGAGGCGCCCGCCGAGACGCCGACGAGCCCCGGGTCGGCCAGCGGGTTGCGGAACAACGCCTGGACGCCCGCGCCGCTCGACCCGAGCGCGGCTCCGACGAGCGCTGCGAGGACGATGCGCGGAGCCCGCAGCGTGAAGAGGACCGTTCGCTCGGTCTCGCTCGCCGTGACCGAGGCGAGCCCGAGCGGCTCGAGGAAGAGCAGACCGAGCGCGCGCGAGAGCGGGACCGCGAGCGCCCCCGTGGTGGCCGACACGAGCGCGGCCACCAGGAGGAGCACGGCCAGCACAGCGGCGACTCGGCTCGTTCTCCACATCGGTCACTTCCCCTCGCGGCCGAGGGGACGGGACAAATAGCAGGCCCCGGCGCCGAGCGGGCACCAGGACCTCGGGGGCGAGCGGCGCGGGTTACTTCGAAGGAACCGGGACGGGCGCGAAGCGAATGGAGTCGCCGCGCTTCAGCTTGGCGAGGAGCACGCTCCCGGCCTTGGCGCTGCCGAGCTGGGCCTCGAGGGCGTCCACGTCTTTCACGGGCTTGCCGTCGAGCTCGAGCACGACGTCGCCGGGACGCACCTCCTTCAAGGGGCTCGACGGGGCGATGCCTTCCACACGCACGCCCCCGCCCTTCACGTTCGAGACCTGTACGCCGAGCTTGTTGTTGGCTGGCACCGCGCGAGGGGAGCGCATCTGCGGCCCCTTCTCGGTCGCGTCGTCTTCGAGGACGTCGAGCGTGGCCTTCGTCTCCAGGCGCTTGCCGTCGCGGAGGTAGGCGATGGTCACCTGCGCGCCGGGCGCGTTCCGCGCGACGTTCCTCGGCAGCTCCTCGGCATGCTGGATGTCGGTGCCGTTGACCGAGACGATCACGTCGCCCGCCTTCAGCCCTGCGCGCGCCGCCGCGCCCCCCGACTCGATCTGCGCGATGAGCGCGCCCTTGGGACCGGGCAGCTTGAGCGCGGTCGCGAGCTCGTTCGACATGGGCTGGAACACGAGGCCGAGCTTGCCCCGCACGACGTGGCCCTTCTCGCGGAGCTGCGGCAACACGTCCTTCAGGGCGTCGACCGGGATGGCGAAGCCGATGTTGTTCGCGCCGGGCCGGATCGCCGTCGCGATGCCGACCACCTCGCCGCGCCAGTTGAAGAGCGGACCGCCGCTGTTGCCGGGGTTGATGGCCGCGTCCGTCTGGATGAAGTCGTCGTAGCTCGTCGCGCCGATGAAGCGAGATTTCGCGCTCACGATGCCGAGCGTCACGGTGTGGCCCAGGCCGAACGGATTCCCGACCGCGAGCACGTGGTCGCCGATGCGGAGCGCGCCGGAGGTCCCCAGGCGCACGGCAGGAACCTCACCCTTCGTCTTGATCTTGAGCAGGGCGAGATCGAGCTTGGGGTCACGGCCCACGACGTCCGCCGGGATCTCGCGGTCGTCCCACAGACGGACGACGACCTCGTCCGCGTCGTGCACGACGTGCTCATTCGTCACCACGTAGCCCTGCGGATCGATGATGAAGCCGGTGCCGGCGCCCTGCCGCTCGCCTCGACCGCCGCCACCGTCCGGACCGAAGAAGAAGTCGAACGGGTGGCCCTCCGGGAGGTTCACCTTCTGTGTCGTCGTGATGTTCACGACCGCGGGCTTCACCTTCTCGGACAGGTCCGCCACGTCGAACGTGGCCGGCACCGGCGAAGGGGGGAGCGGCTCGGGGAGCTTGAGCGGCGGCAGGCCGGCGCGGTCCACGTTCGAGTCGTTCAAGGCGACGGCGCTCGCGGCGCCGACTTGCCCGGCCGCGGGCTCGAAGTCGGCGCGGGCCGAGCGGGCTTCCTGCGGCGGCTGGCAGCCGAGCGAGGGCGCGAGGGCAAGGAGGACAGCGAGGGGCACGGAGCGGAGCAAAAGGCTTCGGATCATCGTCTCTACCTTGGTCGCCGAGGAAGGAGGCTGGCTTTGGTACCCCCGAAACAGCGAAACGTGACCGCACATTCCGCCACGGGGCGTCGTCATTCTGCTAGCGTCCGCCGAAGTGGCCAGCGATTTGTCATCCCATTCTGCAGGTGTAGGCCGAGCGCCACGCCTTCGTGACAAACATATCGGCTTTCTCGGCGGCGGGGCGATGGCCGGCGCCCTCATCAAGGGGCTCGTCGCCTCGAAGTCGGTGTCGCCCGACCACCTCATGGCGAGCGACGTGAAGGCCAGCCGCCTCACCGAGATCGAGTCCGCTTTCGGCATCCGCACCACGACGGACAACGCCGCATTGGTGAAGTTCTCCGACGTCGTCGTCGTCGCGGTGAAGCCGCAGATCGTGGACCGGGTCCTGCCCGTCATCCGCGAGAACCTCAAGCCATCCGCGCTGGTCGTGTCCATCGCCGCGGGCGTCCCCTCGGTCGTCTTCGAGGAGGGCCTCCCCCAGAACGCCAAGTTCGTGCGCAGCATGCCCAACACCGCGGCCATCGCGCTCGCCGGCGCCACGGCCATCGCGGCCGGGAGCCACGCCACCGAAGAGGACATGCAGGTCGCGACGGAGCTCTTCGAGGCGGTCGGCCGTTGCGCCACGCTCGACGAGGCCCTGCTCGACGCGGTGACCGGCCTCTCGGGGAGCGGCCCGGCTTACGTCATGTTGATGATCGAGGCCCTCGCCGACGGCGGCGTGAAGGTCGGCCTGGGGCGGGACACCGCGCTCCTGCTCGCCGCGCAGACGGTCTACGGCGCCGCGAAGCTCCAGCTCGAGAGCGGCGAGCACCCCGGTAGGCTCAAGGACATGGTGACGAGCCCGGGCGGCACCGCCATCGCCGGCCTCCACACGTTGGAGTCCGGAGGCCTGCGCCGGACGCTGATCGACGCCGTGGAAGCGGCGGCCCGCCGGAGCCGAGAGCTCGGCGAGGCCCTCCTCGCCAAGCGCAAGGCTTGAGCACCCGCCGCGCCAGGTGCAACCATGAGCCGATGACCCGCACGTCTTGGGCGTGGCTCGCCTCCTTCACGATCTTCGGCGCTCTCGCTTGCGACGCGGATCTCGAGCCTGGCTGTCGCGACGGACAGTGTACGGATCCGACGACCTCGGCCTCGACCGGCACCGGAACGGGCGGCGGCGGAGGCAGCGGCTTCGTCTGTACACACGAGGAGACGGCCGGCTTCCCGTGTGAGGTCTACGACGTCCTCGTCCGCAAGTGTCAGGGCTGTCACAAGCCGGGTGGCCAGGGCCCGTTCCCTCTCCTCACCTACGACGACACCCAGAAGCTCCTCTACAACATCACCCCGGAGGAGGACCCGGTGAACGCCAAGCGGATCTGGGCGCGCATGAAGACGCAGATCCAGCCGGGCGCGTCGTCCCCCGCGATGCCCCTCAACGGCAACCCCATGGAGCAGGAGTACATCGACCGGATGAACACGTGGTTCGCGACCTGCGGGGACGACATCCTCGCCGCGAACGTGTGTGCGCGCGGCGAGGGCGCCGGCGGCACGGGAGGCGCCGGCGGAACCGGAGGCTCGGGCGGTGCCGGTGGTTCCGGTGGCGCGGGTGGTGCCGGCGACACCGGCGGCGCCGGCGGGACCTGATCCGCACGAGCTCCTGAACCTCACGCGGCGGCGGAGGATAGCTTCGGCAAAAGCCGGCGGCCCGACGCGCGCGCATCTCGCCGGCCGAGCTGCTGGGCGCGCGAGGCCGCGCGCGCGCGCCCGGCCTCACCGAGCTCGCGCACGCCGTGGAAGGCGGTGAAGCCGACGGGGCTCAGGCCGCAGAAGGCGAGCGTCGCCGAGCCGAAGCTTCGATGCAGGCAGCGGTGGCTCACCGCGGTGTACCACCACCCCGGCGTATCCATCGTCGTGATGACACGCGCCGATCGACCCGCGAGCAAGCCCTTCGGCAAAGACGACTCGGGGCCGAACGAAAATGCCCACCCGGGCAAAAACAGCCGATCCACGAAGCCGCGCACGAGCGCGGGTGGTGACGCCCAATAGGTCGGGAAGACCCAGACGAGGTGGTCGGCCGCCTCGATCGCGTCGCGAGCCCGCACGAGATCGGGCTCGAGCGGCTGCGGGACGCGATACCCGTGGTGGAGGATGGGGTCGAACGAGAGCGAGGCGAGGTCGATCCGCTCGACCTCCCCTCCGCCGGCTCGAAAGCCGCTCGCGTAGCCGGCCGCGAGCCGGTGGTTGAAGGTATCTTGGTCGGGGTGACCGAACAGGAGCAGGGCGCGTTTCATGGAGGTGAGCTTGTGTCATGCGCCGTTGCCTGAGTAGCCGCGTCTTCGAATCGCAGCTATGCACTGCTGCATGTCACGATCGCGCCCCACGACGACACGCGAGCGAGCGCTCTCCCGCTGGGACGACGTTCGCGTGTTCCTGACGGCTCTGCGCGCCGGGAGCTTCACCCGAGCTGCGATCGAGCTCGGGACCGACCAGTCCACGGTCAGCCGGCGGATCGCCTCGCTCGAGGGCGCGCTCGGCGTCACGCTGTTCGAGCGCACACGACGAGCCCCCGTCCCGACCGAGGACGCAGCGCGGCTGCGCGAGGCAGCCGAGCAGGTCGAGGCCTCGCTCGCCCGCTTCGCGGACGCGGCGACCGGCCTTCGAACACAAGCGATCGAGGGCCGCGTCCGGCTCGCGCTGACGGAGGAGATCGCTGTCCATTTCGTCGTCCCCCACGTCATCCCGAAGCTCCGCGCCGCACACCCCGGCCTGTCGCTCGATCTCGTGACCGGGTACCGCGCCGCGGATCTGGCCTCGCGCGAAGCGGACATCGCGCTGCGTTTCTTCCAGACGGAGCGCGGAGATCTGGTCGGGAAGCGAATCGCCAGGTTTCGCACGGCGATCCTCGGCTCGAAGGCCTACGCGCGCCGCGTGCGACACATGAGCCTCGCCAAGCTCGACTGGATCGCGGTGGAGCTGGCCGGGCTCGCCACGCCGGAGTCTGCCTGGCTCGAGGCGCACGTACCCAGGCCGCCGATCCTGATCTGCTCGAGCTACCAGACCCAGGTCGCGGCCATCCGCGCCGGGCTCGGCGTGGGGGTCGGTCCGCTCGCGCTGACCACGCTCGAGGCCGGGTACGTCGCGATCGACGTCCGCCCGCGGCCGGAGATGCCGGTGCTCGATCTGTACGTCGTCACGAGGCGCGCCATTCGTGACCTCCCGCGGATCGTCGCGGTGCTCGAGGCACTCGACGCGACGCTCGGTCCGCTCGGCGATCGGATCAGGCCCTCCGGCTGAGCGACGCGTGCAGCCATCCGTGCGAAGGGTCGGGCCCGAAGCGCGTGGACGGATGGGCAGCGAGCACCGGCGCGAGCTCCTGGATCATCCGATCGACCGAGCCCCGCAGTGCTTCCTCTCCCGCGTAGGGCAGGTGGGCTCGCAGCCGCTCGTGGCGGGCCAACGTCTCCGGGAGCAGCTCGATCCCGAAGGCGGACGGGTCGCGAGCAATCGCGCTCGAGCGCGTGACCCGGAATGGGGTCAGCGAGACGCCGGCGGGCGAGCTCTCGAGCCGCTCGCGAACCAAGGCGAGCGTCTGGGCCCGCTCCTCCGGTAGCTCGCCGGGATAGCCGACCATGCAGAGCAGGCGAGCCCGGACGCCCACGCGCTCGGCGGCAGTCGAGATCCGCTCGACATCGCCCTGCCGACCACCTTTGTTCATCAGCCCGCGAACCCGGTCGACCGGAGACTCCAGCCCGAGCCACATCTCCTCGAGGCCGCTCTCGGCAGCGGCGCGGAGAACGCTCTCGTCGAGCGTCGGCTCGAAGCGCAGGCGACAGCTCCACCTGGGTCGAAATGGCAGCTGCGAGAGCCGCGCCGCGAGCGCCGCGAGCTGAGTCGACGTGACGAGGTCGTCGCGAAGGCGGAAGAAGCGGGCGCCGAGGCGACGGTTGGCGATCACCATCGCCTCGGCGACCGTGTCGACGGACGCCGCACGATAAACGGGGTGGTGCGCGTGAATGCTGCAGAAGTGGCAGCGCGCCCAGGGGCAGCCGCGACCGAGCCGGAGGTCGACGATCGGCCACGGGAATGGGTAATGGCCGGGCTCGATGTCGTCGAAGGAAGGCGCGGATAGCTCCTCTACCCTCTCGACGTGACGCAGAGGACGCGCGCTCGGCCGTTCGCGCCATAGCAGATTGGGGACGCTCGCCATGGACCCGTCGAGGGCGAGCGCTACCAATGCCGACTCGGCTTCGCCCAGGATCGCTCCGTCGTAATGCTCGAAGAGCACGTGCCGCGGCTCACCGAGGAGGTCGTCGGCGAGATCTGCCGGGGCGAGCACGTCTTCCAGCGAGCCGTAGACGACGAGCCGCCCGCGAAAGCCGGCGTCCCGGAGCAACGCACCGAGAGCCACGACGTGGGGACGTTGCTCCGGGTGGACGAGGGCCACCCCGACGACTGACGGCGGCGACATCATCACGTCCACGACTGCGGCCTCGAGGACCGGCAGCGCCGGGTTCCGGAGCCGGTCGAGCGCTGCGGCCCGAGAGGGTGGCACGTGGCTCGGGTCGACGCCGAGCTCGAGCGTGCGCGGCGTCAGCGTGACCCCGAACGCCTCGCCGACCTCGCGACACCGCAGCTGGACGAGCGTCGCCGCTGAGACGTGGAGGATGTCGTTTCGATACGTGTCCACCTCGCGCAAGGCCGCGAAGCCGTCACAGGGAGACAAGAGCCGCGCATGAAATGCGGCGTTCAGATCGAAGCAGCGGACGGCGAGACCGCGCGCCCTCAGAACCCCCGCGGTGATCGTCAGATCCGCGGGGACGGCCGCGTAGTACCAGGCGGGTGGGAAGAGCAGCGTCGCGGAGCCGCTCACCAGGCCGAGACGGAGGTAGCGGCCGCGGACGACTCGATCGCTTCGCGCGCCTTCGCCAGCGCCTCGTTGATCTCGGCCTTGTTCGCCTTGTAGTGCTCGACCATCCTGCCGCGGACCTTCTCGTCCTCCACGCCGATGGACTTGAGCGCCGCGTTCGGATCCTCGGTCAGCTGCTTCTGGAAGCCCGCGTCGAGCACGGCGTACCCGATCGCCATCCGGATGCTACGGACCTGGACGGCTGGCATCTTCTCGGCCGCCGCCGCCTCCTCGAAACCAGCGAGCAGCGCGGCGATGGCAGCAGCACCAGCGGCGCCCCCGAGTGCACGACGCTTCACCTGACCTTCGCTCATGATGGCTCTTCCTCGTTCTTCGACGAAGGGTCGATGCGCGAACCATAACTCCGCCGGCCTGCGCTCACAACGTGGAGGGCTGCTTCGACGAGGCAAGCCGAAGCGAGCCGCAGACGCAGCTCGTGCGTCAGGCCCCTGGCGCCCCCTCGTCACCTGCGTTACCCATCCACGGTCGCAGGCGCTCAGGCGATCGCCGGCTCCGGCGTCTCCCTTCGGGGCGGCGGCGGGGCGGGAGGAAAGTCCGAGCTCCGCAGGGCATTGTGCCGGGTAACGCCCGGTGAGGGTGACCTCGAGGAAAGTGCAACAGAAAGCAAACCGCCGGTCGGTTCCGTCCTCCGGGGCGAGCCACGCCGGTAAGGGTGAAAGGGTGGAGTAAGAGCCCACCGCGATCTCGGTAACGAGATCGGCACGGCAAACCCCACAAGGAGCAAGGCCACATAGGGAGGCGTTCGATCTCGTCCTCCGAGGCGAGCTCGAAAAGAACGGCCCGTTCGAGTCTCCGGGTAGGCTGCTCGAGGCGCGCGGCGACGCGCGCCCTAGAGGAATGACCGCCGCCGAGGGAAGGGTGACCGACCCTCGACACAGAACTCGGCTTACGAACACCTGCGACCTGAGGCCCCGCTCGAGAGAGCGGGGCCTTTGTTTTGTGCCGCGCTCGGCGAAAGCTCCCCGCTGGTAACGTACGAAGCGGCTCATGCGCGCCGTGACCCTCCTCGCCCTCGCCTCCTGTGCACCCGCCGCGGTACCCCCCGGGGAGCCGCCCGTCGAGCGCGCTGCGTCGGCGGTCGCTGCGCCTTCCGCGTCCGCGCCGCAGCCCCCGGCGCCGCCGCGCGTCGCGGTCGCCGGCGAGTGCCGCGCCTCCGAACGGAAAGACTGCTTCACCAGCGCGGACGGCTTTCGCGCGCTCCACCCGTGGCCGCTCGCGGTCACCCTGAACGACATCGCCGTGCTCCCGAGCGGCGAGGTATGGATCGCCGGCGAGAGCGGTACGCTCGTACGCATCGAGCGAACGGCGGGCAAGCTCGAGCTGTCGAAGATCGAGGTCCCGAAGACGCCCACGCTGCTCGACACCGTTCGAGAGATCGACGGCCGGAGCTTCGACCCGGCGCAGTGGCCCGGCGCCGGGCTCATGCAGTCCGACTTCGACGCCATCTCCGCGGCGAGCGCGACGGACGTATGGATCGCGATCGGAGAAGGCAACGCCTTCGCCCATTGGAATGGCACGACCTGGACCGTCGAAGACATGCCCTCGTTCGCAGGAGGCGACGCGCTGATGCGTGACGAGCGGGGGCACATGTGGTTCGGTGGCGCGCTCGGCGCCGGTCTGTTCTCGGCCAGCCAAGAGCTCCTCGTCTACGAATCGAAAGATGGCCGTCCCACGCCGTCGAAGGGACCGAAGGTCCCCACCAAGAAGCGGCTCCGCGCGCTCGCCAAACAAGGGGACGACGTGTGGGCGGCCGGCTTCGATGGCGCGCTCTTCCGCGCCAAGAAGGGCGCACCCTTCCAGGCGGTGCCCGTCCCCGGCGACCTGCGCGAGAGCTTCTGGGACCTCTGGCTCGATCCGACGGGCAGCGCCGGTTACCTCCTGGGGGATTCGGTCTACCGGAAGCGGGGCGACAAGTTCGACGAGAAGCTCGAGCTGCGAGGCACCGCGTACGATCTCTGGGCGGCCCCGGGCGGCACCCCCGTCTGGGCTGTCGGCTTCTGGGCGTACCGGTCGGAGGGCGAAGCGTTCACCCAGATCCCCATCCGCGACTACCGAGGGAGCAGCGACTCGGTGGTGAGCCTCCTCGAGAGCCGATTCCAGGGCGTCGACGGTCGGTCGGCAGACGACGTGTGGATGGTCGGCGCAATGGGCGGCATCTACCATTACGACGGCGTGGCGCTCCGGGAGCCATTCCCGCGCCAGACGGACGACGACATCGTCGGCATCGAGTGGACCTCGGATCGCGCGTTCGTCGCGGCGACGGGGGACGGCAAGCTGCTCGCGGGGTCGCTCGACTCCGACGAGATCACGTTCGAGCTGACGCCGATGAAGGACATGAGGAGCTTCCGCAAGCTCCCCTCCGGCGACGTCGTGGCAGCGTATTGTTCCGACGTGCAGATCAGGTCGGCCGCCGGATGGAAGGCCCTGAAGGCCGTACCAGGGTGCGTGAGGCGCGTAGCAGGCCGCGGGCCCGACGACCTCTGGGCGATCGGCACGAAGGACCTGGACGACGGCTACGTCTGGCGCTTCAAGAACGGCAAGTGGAGTCGCGTCGTCACCGGGCTCGACAAGGAGCTCTACGACGTCGCGGTCGCGCCGGACGGAACGGCGTGGATCGGCGGAGACGGCGTGCTCTTCCGCTCCTCGGGCGACTCGCTCGCGGTCGTGGCCCGTCACGAGTACGACGAGTATCGGGCGCTCGCCGTGAAGTCCGCGGACGACGTCTGGATCGCCGGCGACTCGAACGAGATCGGCTCGGCCGGCCTCGTCGTACATTGGACAGGCAAGAAGCTCGAGCGCTTCGAGCGTGTCGCCGGCAACTTCCTCGACGCCATCGCGCTCGGACCTTCCGGTGAGATCTGGGTCGCCGGGCTCGGCGGCGTCGGCGCTCGCTTCGACGGGAGCAAGTTCACGCCGATCGCGACCGGCACCGACAAAGGCCTCGAGCACCTGCTCCTCCATCCGAACGGCACCCTGCTCGCCGGAGGTGACGGCGCGACGTTGCTCCGGCGCGACACCTCGACGCGACGCGCGGGGGTGGACTGACGTTTCCGTCAGGGGCCACCGAACGGATCGTTCGGTTCTTTTGTTACACCTCAAGGCGTCCGCGCTGCGTCCCGTAGGGTCGGGGGAATGGTCCCCGCCGTCCGCTCGGCTCAGTGCGTGGTGGTCCGGTTGCGTCAGGAGCTCTTCGGGTTCCCCATCCAGGAGGTCCGGGAGATGGTCCGTGCGCAACCGACGGCGAAGGTGCCGGGCTCGCCCGCGTTCGTCCGAGGCGTGATGAACCTCCGCGGCTCGATCCTGCCGGTCGTCGACCTGCGGCTCCTGCTCGGGATGGGGTCCGCCAAGGCAGAGCTCGAGGGGCTGCTCCAGATGCTCGACGACAGGCAACGGGATCACGAGAGCTGGCTGGCGGAGCTCGAACGCTGCGCCCGGACCGGCGACGAGTTCCTGAAGGCAACCGACCCGCACAAGTGCGCGTTCGGCCGTTGGTACGACGGCTTCACGACCGATCACGTCGCGCTCAAGAGCGAGCTTCAGCGGCTCGACGCTCCCCACAAGGATCTCCACGCGACGGCCGTGGTCGTCCTTGCGCTCGCCCGTCGAGGAGACAAGCGGGCCGCGATGGCCCTCATCGAGGAGAAGCGAGCCGGGGCATTCAGCGCCCTGCTGCGTGGCCTCGAAGCGGTGAAGCGCACGCTTCGAGAAGACGAACGGGAGCTCGTCGTCGTCGTCGAGGCGGCGGGGGTGCGCGCCGGCGTCGCGGTCGACGGGATCGAGAGCGTCGAGCCGCTCGCACCGAAGGTCGTCACCGGTTCGACCGAGCCTGACCTGGAGATGGCGATTCGCGAAGGCTCATCGAAGCTGGTTTGTCTGCTGCAAACGGGGAAGCTCCTCGGAGGGAAGGTGCTTCCGCCTACTTGAGGAGCAAGGAGCAGCCGGTCGGCAGGCCCGCTCGACAACGCCCGCTCGTGTGTTCTATCTTCTTCGTGCCCTCGCAATCGCGCGGGGGCGGCGCGGTGTTTCGCCCACCTTGAGTGTCGCGCCTAACAAATCACACCCTAAGCCGATGGGTCAGAACAACACCTCCAGCCCCATTTCCTCGTCCCCCTCCCCCTCCGCGACCGACACGGCGTGTGTCCACGGGAGAGGCCCCGAGAAGAAGCCGTACGACGCGGTGCCGACGCCGATCGTCCTGTCGGCGACGTACACCTTCGCGAACACGGCGGAGCTCCGCGACCACTTCGAGGGGCGCGTCGACCGCGAGGAGTACGGCCGATACGGCAACCCCACCGTCCGCGCGGCGGAGAAGACCCTCGCGGCGCTCGAAGGAGCCGGCGACGCCGCTCTCTTCGGGAGCGGCATGGCGGCCATCACGACCTCCCTCTTCGCCATGCTGAAGGCCGGCGACCACGTGGTCATGACGAGCGACTGTTACAGGCGAACACGCCAGTTCGTCGAGAAGACGCTCGCGCGCTTCGGCGTCGTGAGCACGCTCGTGCCTCCGGGCGATCTCGACGCGCTCGGGGCGGCGATCGTGCCCGGCAAGACACGTGTCGTCTTCACCGAGACGCCGACGAACCCCTACCTGCGCGTGGCGGACATCCCCGCCGTCGTCGCCGTCGCCAAGAAGCACCGGGGCGTGAAGGTCCTCGTCGACGCGACCTTCGCGACGCCCGTCAACCTCCGCGCCCTCTCCCATGGGGCAGACCTCGTGTTGCACGCCGGCACGAAATACCTGGGCGGCCACAACGATCTGCTCGCCGGCGCCGTCTGCGGCGATGACGGGCTCGTCAGCGCCATCCGCGACGCCCGCAGCGTGCTCGGCGGCATCCTCGATCCACACGCGGCCTACCTCCTGGAGCGCGGCATGAAGACCCTCGCGCTGCGGGTGGGCCGGCAGAACGAGACGGGGCTCCGGATCGCTCGCTTCCTCGAGGCGCACCCGGGCGTGAGGCAGGTCCATTACCCGGGCCTCGCGAGCCACCCCGACCACGCGCTGGCGACACGCCTGCTCGCGGGCTTCGGCGGCGTGGTCACCTTCCGGGTGAGGTCGGACCTCGAGGGCACGAGCCGCTTCATCGACGCCTGCCGGCTCGCGACGATCGCGCCCTCGCTGGGCGGGGTGGAGACGCTCATCGAGCAGCCAGCGCTGATGAGCTACTACGAGCTCTCCACCGAGGAGCGCCTCGCCCTCGGCATCCCGGAAGATCTGGTGCGGCTCGCGGTCGGAGTCGAGAGCGCGGCCGACATCGAGGCCGATCTCGATCGCGCGCTCCGCGAGACGGTCCCGTGACGCGCGCGACGGCGCACATCCTCTTGCTCGGGAGCGGCACCGTCGGCTCGAGCCTCTTGCGCATCCTCGCGAGCAGGCGACAGGCGATGGTCGACGCCTGCGGCCTCGACCTTCGGGTCGTGGCCATCGCGGGCCGCACGGAGACGGCGTTCGACCGGGCGGGGCTCGATCTCGATCGCTGGCGCGAAGCTCCCCGCCGCCCGACCGACATCCCTCCCCTGATCGACGTGGTCGCCGGTCTCGAGAGGCCCTTGCTCGTCGACTGCACCGCGAGCGACGGCATGCACGGCGTCTACATCGGCGCGTTGTCCCGCGGCCTCGACGTGGTGACGGCGAACAAGAACCCGTTTGTGGTCGACCCCGACCGGCACGCCGCGCTCTTCGCTGCCGCCCGCGAGACGCGCCGGCGAATTCTCTACGAGACGACGGTCGGCGCCGATCTGCCCGTGCTCGCGCCCATCATCGATCGCGTTCGAAGCGGAGACACCATTCGCCTGATCGAAGGCTCGCTGTCGGGGACGCTCGGCTTTCTCGCCGACGCGGTCAGCCGCGGGGAGGGCCTCCCCACTGCGGTGGCGGAGGCGCGCGCGCGCGGGTACACCGAGCCCGATCCGGCAGAAGACCTCTCCGGCCGCGACGTCGCCCGAAAGGCGCTCATCCTCGCGCGTGAGCTCGGCCTTCGCCTCACCCTCGAGGACGTCGAGCTCGAGCCCTTCGTGCCTTCGACGACGTTGGCCCGTGCGCGCGAGGCGAGCCTCGAGGTGGCGCTGGCCGAGGCCGCGCCCCTCTTCGCAGCGCGCACCGAGCGGCTCCGCAAGGAGGGCCGCCTCATCCGCTACCTCGCCCAGGTCCAGCCCCTGAGCCGCACGCCGCTGCGAGTCGGCCCCGTCGTCGTCGACTCGGATCACCCCGCGGCGCAGCTCCGCGGGACGGAGGCCTTGGTGGCCATCCACTCCGAGCGCGCGGGCGACGTGACGATCGTCGTTCGAGGGCCCGGAGCGGGCGGTGACGCGACCGCGTCGGGTGTGCTCGCGGACATCGTCCGCGCCGTCGGCTGAGAGGCCACGGTCTGACGCGCTGGAACGGGGCCTGCTACCGGCACCCGTCATGGCGAAGCTGTCTGGTGGCCCCAGTGCAACCGTGGCGCGCGAGCGGTCCGGCAACGATCACCGCTCCGGCCTTCGGGCGGTTCTGCTCGACGTCGATGGGACGCTGGTCGACAGCAACGACGCACACGCCGCGGCCTGGGAGGAAGCGCTCCGGGCCGAGGGCCACGAGGAAGCGACGTTCGAGCGGATCCGCCCCCTCATCGGCATGGGGTCGGATCAGCTCTTGCCACGGCTCGGCATCGACCCCAGGAGCCCAGGAGGGCGGGCGCTCGCGGAGGATCGAAAGAGGCTCTTTTTGCGCCGATACGTCCGGCGAGTGAAGCCGCTCGAGGGCGCGCGAGAGCTCATCCTCAGGCTGCGCGACAGTGGCCTGAGGCTCGTGATCGCCACCTCCGCCAGCGACGAAGAGCTCGCGCCGCTGCTCCGGATCTCCGGCACCGAAGACCTCGACCTCGAGAGGACGACCTCCGACGACGCCGAGCGATCGAAGCCCGAGCCCGACGTCGTCGGAGCTGCGCTCGCGGTCGTGGGCTGCACCCCCGATGAGGCGCTCCTCATCGGCGACTCTCCCTACGACGTCGAAGCCTCCACGCGGGCCGGCACCCACACGATCGCGCTCCGGTCGGGCGGCTTTTCCGACGAGGATCTCGCGGGAGCGATCGCCATCTATGACGGGCCGGCGCACCTGCTCGCCGAGCTCGATCGCTCCGCGCTCGCGAAATAGGCAACTCAGAGCATCAAGCAGCACTGGATCTGGAGAGAGTCCGTGGCGCAGGCACCGAACCCGGTCTCCGTGCAGGAGCCGGTCGGGACGCCGTCGTGCGTGCAGTCGCACTCGAACCCGTTCGGCCCCTCGACGCAGCTCCAGCCGAAGTCGGAGCCGATGACGGCGTGGGTGCAGTCGCAACCGTCTGCCGTCGCGTCGCATTGGGTCAGCCCGAAATCGATGTCTTCGCAGGCCATCACCCCCATCGCCTCCGACTCGCAGGCGTGAAAGTCCCAGAGGCACGACTGGCCATCGAAATGCTCGGCCAGACAGATCGTGTACCAATTCCAGGTCGCCTCACAAACCCCGCTCGTCCCGTTTTCGCACTGCACGAGGCAGTTGGCGTTCGCGTCCGGGCAACCAGCCGAGACCGAGCAATACTGCTCGCAAGCCGTTGGGAGCCCCGTCCCCGTCGACGCGGACGTCGAGCTGGCCGTCGTCGCGCCGCCCGTCGTCGCGCCGCCCGTCGTCACGTTGCTCGTCGTCGCGCCGCCCGTCGCGCCGGCGGTCGTCGTGCTGCTCGTCGTCGAGGCCGACGTCGCTGCGCCGCCGGTGCCCTCGGGGTCGGTGTCGTCCCCGCAGCCCACGGAGGAGGTTACGAACGCGAAGGCCAAGAGGAGGACGGCGCCGCGTCCAGCGGACGTGGAAGCGACCAGTCGAGATCCGCGGAATCGGAGGGGAATATCCATGCTCCTCCGCGCGAAAGCACGGACGGTGCCACGGACCTCCAGGCGCCGCTCAGCCGGGCACGAACATCGAGAGCGTGAAATCGACGCCGCGCCACCGGCGCATGAGCTCAGGGCTTCGGCACGTAGAGCTCGACGTTGCGCTCGTCTGCCGCCCCGGCCGCGTCGCCCGTCCAGCCGGACGTAAAATCGCTGATCGCGCGACGGCGGCCGTCCTCCGCCACGGGATCGTTTTCGGTCTGGTAGTCGAGGACGACCGATCGAATGCTGAGGAAGCCATTGTCGAGATCCCAGATCTCGATGAGCCGCAGCTGGTTCGGGTAATCGGCGAGCGCCGAGGTCTCGACCTCCCAATACTGACCCGTGCTGCTCGGGGCATCCACCAGCGTCACGCGGTGGACGTGGGTGTGCCCGGCGAGGTGCATGAGGAGGTTCGGGTAGCCCGCGAGCAGATCGCGGAACGGATCGGGAAGGACCGCGTCGGGCTGTGCCGTCCCGCCGAACTCGCCGCCGTCCGTCAGCTTGCTCGACGCGTGGTGGGAGGTGACGATGACGTATTTCCCTTCGGCCTCCGCCGCGTCGAGCGCCGGCTGGAGGAAGGTGTCGATCTCGCTCTGGTGAATGAGGCCCTCCGCGCTCCCCGTCGGCGCGGCTGTGTCGACCACGAGGAATCGAATCGGCGTCCCGGGGACGTCGTACGCATAAAAGGCACGCCCCGCGGCCGCCGCCTCGGCGGTGACGCCGTGCCCATCCCCGTCGGCCCGCACCTTCTCGAGCACCTCTTGCCCGGAGAGGGGCTTGCGCTGCGGATCGGGCACGACGTCGCCGATGATCGTCGGTCCGCCGGGCTCCGACCAATCCCGCGTGCCGGTGCCGCAATAGCTCGCGAGGTAATCGGCCTCCTTCGGAAGAGGCATGAAATTGCCTTGCTGGAGGACGTCGTGGTTCCCGGTCACCCAGACCCAGGGCATCTTCAGGCCGTCGGCGTAGAAGGCGTCCTTCGGGTCGTTCGCGGGCCCCGGCTTCGGATCGTCGTCGTCGCCGGAGTCGCAGGAAACGGAGGCGGCCCCGGACAGGATCGCGAGCACCCAGTCGACCTCGTTCGTCTGCGCGTTGTCGGCGTTGTCGCCGCCGAGGACGACCGCGTCGATCGGGAAGGTCTCGTGCACCTTGTTGATTGTGCGCACAGCGGCGTTCATGATCCGGCACTCGTGCCCCTCCTGCGGACGGAAGGCGCCGCTGGTCGCGTCGGGGCTGTCCGCGTTCACGATGCGCGCAGGCGACTCGTCATCGGCGAGCTGGATGTCCGCGAAGTGAACGAATCGAGCGAGGCGGGTCGCGTTTGGTCCCGGAGGCGGCGCCGCGGTGCCGTCCTGCGTCCGCGTGACGACCGCCTCCCCCGCCGCGAGGGTGTAGTCGCCGTACCCGCTCGCGAGCATCGCGTCCATGTCCTCGGGCAAGCGCGGGTCGTAGGTGCCAGCCATCTCCGGGGCTCGCGTCACGACGAGGCGCTCGTCGGTGGTGAGCGGCGCGCGCGTCAACGGCGGCAAGGGCTCGGGGGCGGCGGTGCCGCCGGCTCCGCCGTCTCCGCCGGAGCCGGACACGTCGTCACCACAAGCGAGGACGAGGGAAGAGAGAGCAAAGAGGAAGCGAGCCCGCATGGGTGCCAGGTTAGCAACATTTTCGCGACGAATGCGCGACGACCGGTTGACTCGCGCGGAGGAGCCGAGCTCTCATGGAAGGACCATGCGCTCGCTCCAGGTCGCCCTCGTCGCGTGTCCGTCTTGCTCTTGCCATCACCGGGCCGACGCCCCCAGCTGCCCGCACTGCGGCACTGCAGCGGCCGCCGGCGCGGACCGCACCCGCACCGCGGCCGCGGTCATCCTCGGGCTCACGCTGGCGGCGGGTGGTCTCGCCGGCTGCGGAGACGACTCCGGCAGCGGCGGCGCTGGCGGCGCTGGCAGCACGACCTCCAACACCACGTCGAGCACGAAGTCGAGCTCGAGCAGCACCACGGCCAGCACCACGAACTCGACCGTCAACACGACGGCCAGCGTGTCGTCCGCCTACGGAACGGCGGCGAGCAGCGGCGGCGGCAACGGCGGCTGACGGCCGCTCAGCGGCCTCGCGTGTGGCGGAACCGGGCGAGCTCCGCGCTCGCTCGACCGATCGCACCATCCCCGCGCTGGATGGCGAGGGAAGCGGGGGTTCCCTCCCACGGATCGGCCACCCCAAACGCGGCAGCCGAGAGCTGAGCCGACGGAACGAGCGGCAGCGCCGCCACCTCGGTGGTGCACGACGTGTCGAGCGTCGCGGCGGGGTCGGCGAAGAACTGCACGAGGATCTGCGTCCCGCACGATGGACCGCCCATCGCCGGGGGCGCCGCGTAGGGGCTGTGTGGTGAGCCGGGGATCTCCACGAAGGTGCCGGTCGAGGAGAAGTGCTCGACGGCCGGCTCGATCGCGCTCATCGGGATGAAGTCGTACTCCCCGCGCATCATCAGGATCGGCACGTTCGTGTCGGCGAGCCCGCCCGCGTACGCGTCCTTGGGGTAGCGCGGCCAGGCGTCGTACAGCGCCTGCGCGGGAGCCGCGATCCCGTGCGCGACGTTCGCCGCGCTCTGGTACGCCTCGAGCTCGGCCGCCGTGGGCGGCGGGTCCTCCCAGAGCTCGCTCAACATCACGTGGGTGCTGAGAAGCATCGAGAAGAAGCGCTGCGACGCGGTCGGCGCCATCGGCTGCGTGAAGACGTCGCGGAGGTTCTGCATCGCCGTGACGTCGCGCGGCTCGCAGCGCGCAATGCGGTAGACCATCGGCGCGATGAGCGAGCGGTACTCCCAGGTGTAGAAGAAGAAGGACCAGAAGAGGTGCAGCTCGTCCCGATCCCAGCCCTGCGCGAGGATCTCGGGACACGCGCCCGACTCGAGCGCGCCCAGCGCCGCCGTCATCGCGCCCCAGGGGTCGGGCCCGAGCTTCGCCCCGCAGACCGGGTCCGCCCCGCACGCATCCATCCAGCGCTGGCCGAGCTCGTTGAAATACTGGTCGTCACGGGTCAAGAGCAGGCCGACGGCAAACGCGTCGAGCACGACGCCGCTCGATTGGTCGGGATAGATCTGCAGATACCGGTTCGCCCACATCGAGCCGTACGAGCCCCCCGAGACGAGGATCTTGTCGTCGGCCTTGCGGGTGGCCTCGATCACCTCGCCGACGTCCCGCGCGGCGTTCGTCGTGGTGAACCCGAGGACGTTGTCGCCCCACTCCATCTTCATGTGGTCGAGGCAAGGCGCGAGCTCGGCGTCGTTGACCCAATAGCCATCCGGGCTCGCGTCGGCCTCCTGCTCCGGGCAACCGAGGCGGCTCGAGCGCCCGGTCCCGCGGTGGTCGGGCAGGTAGACGTCGACGGTCACCGCCTTGACCTTGCCCTCGAAGTCGGCGCCCGAATAACCCGGTCCGCCATTGAGCATCCAGAGCTGGCCGCGAGCGGGCTGCTCCTCGGCGGGGATCTTCTTCACGAAGAAATCGATCTTCGCCCCGTTCGGATCGTTCCAATCGAGCGGGACGGGAATCGTCGCGCACAGCGCCTCCGAGCCCTCGGCGTCGTCGCTCGAGAGCGGGCACGGCGCCCACGCGATCTCGAGGCCGCTGTCGCCACCGCCACCGCCCGATCCCGAGCCGCTCGACGCGGTGGTCGTGACGCTGGTCGTTCCCGCGCCCGCTCCTCCCCCGCCGTCCGGCTGCGGCTCGTCGTCGCCGCAAGCCACACCACAGGCCGACACGGACAGGAGGAGGAGGACCGGTACGCGAGGAGCTTTCTTCATCTCGCGGAGGCCGATGCTCGGGCCCGCGCTTCGTGAGCGCGCGCCGGGCGACTTTGACACGCTTTGATCCCCGCTCGTCGTAGGGTGACGAGGCATGCGCCCTGAGCAAGCCCGAGAGTCGTCGACTCGAGCCGAGCAGGTGATACGCGAGGCCCTCGACGAAGGAGACGTGCGGCGCGCCGCTGCGGCCCTCGTGGACGCCTACGGCAAGGAGCTCTACGGCTTCTTGGCCGCCGTCCACGGCGCGACGGACGCGAGCGACATCTACGGCGAGGTCATGGTCCGCGTGACGGCCGGCATCCGCGGCTTCCGAGGGGAGAGCGCCGCGCGGACGTGGCTCTACCAGGTCGCGCGGAACGAGGCCTACCAGCTGCTCAGGAGGAGGCGGCGCGCGCGAGCGGTCTTCACGCCGCTCGAGCGACACCCGAGCGCGGAGGAGCGCGCGCACAGCTCCGCAGAGGAGCCCGGCCGCGAGGAGCACCTCGCGCGGCTGCGTGCCCGGCTCTCCGACGACGACCGCGCGCTCCTCGCGCTGCGCGTCGACCGCGGGTTCTCCTACGCGAGCATCGCGCGGATGATGTCGCCCGCCGCAGACGAAGCGGCGCAGGAGCGTGAGGCGGCTCGCCTCCGGCAGCGTCTCCGCGCCATCGCGCTGCGCCTGAGGGCCTGGCGTGAGGAGCAGCCGTGAGCGACGGCTCCCCGCGGACGTCCGACGACTCGCTCTTGGTACGCGTCGCCCATGCCCCTCCACGCGAGCCCGTCGCGCTCCCTCGCCCAGGCACGCGGCTCGGGCGCTTCCAGCTCGATCGGCGCCTCGGCCAGGGCGCGATGGGGGTCGTGTTCGCGGCGCGGGACGAGATCCTCGGCCGTGACGTCGCCCTGAAGATCCTGGTGAGGGAGGCGTCCGCGCACGCCCGCGCGCGCCTCCTTTCGGAGGCGCGCGCAGCCGCGCGGATCGATCACCCCGCCGTCGCGCGCGTGCAGGACGCCCTCGAGATCGACGGCTACCTCGTCCTGGTCATGGAGCTCGTCCTCGGCTCGACGCTCCGCGCCGTGATCGCGGACGCCGGCGGCGGGCTGCCCGTCGCGCGCGCCGCGCACCTCGTCGCCGACGCGGCGGACGGCGTGCACGCGGCGCACCTCGCCGGCGTGACCCACCACGACCTCAAGCCGGACAACGTCATGATCACGGGCGCCGGCCGAGTGAAGGTCCTCGACTTCGGCCTCGCGTCGATCCTCGGGGAGGGCGCGCGGCCCGGCGGCCGCTTCGCCGGCACCGCGCGATACGCCGCGCCCGAGGCGGAGAGCGGTGACGCGAGCGCGGCGAGCGATCAATTCGCGCTCGCCGTCATGTTCCTCGAGGCCGCGGGCGTGCGCCGGACGGACGCCTTGGAGAGCGACGCGCTGCCCGCGCGCCTGCGTCGGGTCACGCTGCGCGCCCTCGCGGCTCGCCCCGAGCACCGCTTCGAGGACTGCGCGCGGTTCGCCGCGGCGCTCCGCGCCGCGGTCGCTCCGACACACGACGCCGCGCTCGGCGTCGCCGCGGCCCTCACGCTGACGGGGACCCTGCTCGCGACCTCGGGTGGACACTATGACAATATCGTCAGTAATCTCTCGACCACCACGTCCCACGTGCCGCTCCCCGCCGAGGTCGCCTGCCCTCCGCTGCGCTGTGACGAGGGTTGGCTCGGGGCCGCCGCGGCGGACCTCGCCTGCCGCCGCGCCCGCATGCACCTCGGAGGAGGCTCGACGCGGGCCCTCCCGCCAGCGTCGCTCCTGGGCCTCCCCGCCCTGCCGTCACCCACGTTTCCCCGCGACCCTTACGCGGATCCGAGCCAGAGAGAGCGCGCCCGGGAGCGCGCCATCACGACGGGTAGGATCGTGATCGACGGACAGGTCGAGCCGCGCGAAGCCGGCTTCTCGGTCTCGCTCTCGGCCAGCTTCTCCGGCGAGGTCCTCGCGCGGGGCCGAGGGGAAGGAGATCTCGCGGCGTCGACGGCCGCGGCCGTCGACGCCCTCTTCGCAAACCCAGCCCTCACCACGCGCCCGCCCGATCCGGAGGTCGCGCGGTGGAGCGGCGTCGAGACACACGAAGAGCTGGAGCGCCTCGACTCGGCGGAGGCGGCGCTCACGACGGGCGCCGGGCTGGGTCGAGCGCTCGCGCGCCTCGACTCCGCGCCGGCTCGGTCGCCGCTCGAGACGCTGCTGGCCGCGCGTCTCTCGGCCGGCCTCGGCCTGGCGCGAGCCGTCACGCCGCCGGCAGCGGACACCTCGTCTCCCGCGGCGCTCGCGCGGACGGCGCCGTTCCACCTCCTGCTCGGGGGCCGAGGCGGGAGCGATCTCGTCGCGCGCACCCACGCCGCGCGGCTGGCGGAGAGGTCCGATGCCGGTCGCTTCCACCTGCTGGTCGCCGAGGCGACGAGCAGCCTCGCCCTGGGCGATCGCGACCGCGCCCGCATCCTCGGCCTCGCCGCGGCTCGCGAGAGGCCGTTCGACGCGCCCTGGAGCGTGCTCGCCGCGGCCACGTACGGGCGACCGGAGATGGCGACCGTCGCGCGCGCCTACGCCGCTTGGCGCCCCGAGACCGCCGACGCCTGGAACATCCTCGCGCACGTCGACACCCCCGAGGCCGAGCGCGTCGCGATGCTCGAACGTGCCCATCGACTGAGCGATGCGTTCCCGCTCTTCGCCGGCAACTACGGCACGTGGCTCTTGCTCGCGGGCCGATCGGACGAGGCGGCCGGCGTCGCCGCGCGCCTCGAGGTCGGCTCGCTCGGGCAACGGGTCGCGGCCGCGCGGCTCCGCGCCGAGATCGTCCTCGCGGATGGCCGCATCCGTGACGCCTACGAGACGGCTTGGAAGGGGCTCGAAGCCCTCGACTCGGTGGGTAGCATCGAGTCAGGGGACGTCGCCCTGCTCGGCCTCTTCGTCGAGCTCGGCGCCCTGCTCGGTGAGGGCGAGGTCACGGCGCGCGAGGTCGTCTCGACGTTCGTGATGGCCGACCCGCCCCGCCTCGATCATGGGCCGCTCGCGCGCGCGGCGATCGCCCACGCCTGCGCGTACGCCGAAGCATCGATCGCGAGGCGGTGTTTCACCAGGCTCGACGAGCTCGAGCGAGCCGGCTTCTTCCCGCTCGGCGCGGTGGCCGACACGAGCGCGTACGTCGAAGGCGCCCGCGCCTTCTCTCAGGGCGAGCTCGAGGCGGCCGCGGCCGCGTTCCGTCGCGTGAAGAGCGACATGAGCGTGCGCGCCGCCGTCGCGGCGATCGCGCTCGAGCATGCGGGAGATCTCGACGCAGCAGACGCCGCGGACCCGCCGCGCCCCGGCATCTTCGGAGGTGTCTCGGGCTCGTTCGCGCGCAACGCTCGCCGCGCCGAGAAACGCGGCGACTGCGATCGGGCGATCCGGCTCGCGAGCAAGCTCATCGACGGCTGGCGGCGAGCGGACACGCGCCTCGCCTTGGTCGATGAGATGGAGCGGCTCGTCCGCCGCTGCGGCGCAGACCGTCGGCCTCTCGTCAGGTGACTGCCGGGCTCGCGGGCTCGTCCCAGGGCTCCTCGATCAGATCGAACCGCCCGTGGTCGTACGGCTTGCCCGGCGCGCGCTCGACCGGGACGAGCCGCTCGCGGATCCCCTTCTTCCGGAGCTGCGTCACGCGGTGGTAACAGAACGGGTTGTTGCCCCGCTTGCCCAGGGTCGAGTGCGCCGTCCAGTTGCAGCCTCCGTGGCAGACGTCGGCGTAATAACAGGTCCGGCAGAAGCCCCAGAGCGACTCGACGGTTCGATCCCGAGCGAAGCGCATCATGGGCTCCTTCTCCCAGAGCTCCTCGAGCGACATCGTCCGGACGTTCCCCGCCGCGTACGAGGCGGTCGGGAGGGTCGGGCAGGCCTTCACCGTCCCGTCGGACTCGATGCCGAGGGAGAAGATGCCGGCAAAGCAGCCGCCCCAGTGAGCCTCCTCGCCGAAGGGCCGGCTGCGGAGGAGCTGCTCGTGTGGGCCGAAGTAGCCGATGTTGTTGTTGGCGAAGACGTTGAACGGAATGGACTTCTGGTCGCCGGCGCGCCACTCCTCCATCGCCTCGAGCTGGATGGCGGCGAGCGTGTCGATGATGGGCACGACCTGCCACGGCTCCACGATCCACTCCGGGTGATCCGCGGCCCGGCCGAGCGGCCCCGTGAGCTGCACCTGCCACGCTTGCACGCCTTCTTCCCGGAGCGAACGCGCGAAGTCGCGCAGCAAGTCGCAGTTGAGGCGGTTGATCTGCGTGTTGGCGCCGAGCACGAAGCCTGCCTCGCGCGCGTTTCGGAGGGCGCGAATGGCCGCGGAGTAGCTGCCGAGGTTGCCGCGCAGCTTGTCGTGCGCGATCGCCGGGCCGTCGATGGAGACCCCGACGCCGACGAGCCCCGCGTCGCGAAACGCCTTCGCGCGCTCCAGCGTGAACGCGCGCCCGCCAGTCTGCATCGTGGGGCGAATGCCCAGATCGGCGAGCGCGCGGATGATGCGCGTGCAGTCGGGGTGCAGGTAGGCCTCCCCTCCGATCAACGTCACCTCGCGCGCGCCGAGCCGCCCGAGCGCCTTGGCCACCTCGAGCAGCATCTCGGTGTCGAGCTCCTGATCGCGCTTCGGCCCCGCGCGCGTGCCACAGTGCTGGCAAGGCTGGTCGCACTTCATCGTGATCTCCCAGACCACGTAGATGGGCTTCGCGACGGCGAGGTCCTCGGCCCGGATGCCGCGAGCCGGAACGAGCTTTGTCGGGTCTTCGGTGGAGCTGGTCACGGTGCGTCTCCTCAGCATCAGAGGGCTTGCATCCGGCTGCAAGCTGCTACACTCTTGAAAAGTTACCAAGCGGCACTTTTAGCAGCCATGATCACCATCACCGACAAAGCAGCAGCCAAGGTCCAAGAGATCGCCAAAGAAGAGGAGCTCCTCGGTCAGGGGCTCCGGCTCCGGGTCATCGGCGGTGGGTGCGCCGGCTTCTCGTACGACCTCTACTTCGAAGACAAGCCCACCGACATGGACGAGAGCTTCGAAGACAAGGGCGTGAAGCTCTACATCGACCCGCTGAGCTACCAGTACCTCGACGGCACCGAAATCGACTACGTCGAGACGCTCCACGGCTCGGGCTTCAAGTTCCTGAACCCGAACGTGAAGAGCACCTGCGGCTGCGGCTCGTCTTTCAGCGCCTGAGCGCCGAGCCAGGCGCACGCCTCTCCACGCGCGGGCTCCCCGTCGTGGTGCGGGTCGGCTATAGAGAGGTATGCGCCTACTGGGCCTCTTTGCGCTTGCTTCCACGTCGCTCCTCGCCGCGTTCGCCTTCCAGGCGGGCTGCAACACCTACGGCGAGGACCTGATCGGCGCGGGAGGCAGCGGCTCGACGAGCAGCACCGGCACCGGCAACAACCAGGGCGGTGAGAACGAGGGCGGCGGGCAGTCGGCCTGCGACGCCCCCACGGACTGCCCCGGGATGGACGGCGAGTGTGGCACGCGGACCTGCGAGAAGGGTCTGTGTGGTGTCGACGCCGCCGCGGCCGGTACGCCCACGTCGAACCAGACTCCGGGAGACTGCAAGACCTCCGTCTGTGACGGCGACGGCCAGGTCGACATCGCGCCGGACGACGCCGACATCGAGGCGGACGACGAAGATTGCACCGTCGACACGTGCGCCGACGGCTCGCCTGTCCACACGCCGGTGACGGAGGGCTCGCCGTGCACCGGGCCGTTCAACGCCAAGGTCTGCAACGCCGTGGGCGTCTGCGTCGAGTGCATCGACGGCTCGGATTGCCTGAGCGGATCGTGCACGCAAGAGTTCACCTGCGCGCCCGCCTCCTGCAACGACGGCATCGAGAACAACGGCGAGAGCGACATCGACTGCGGCGGCAATCAGTGCCCCAAGTGTCTCGAAGGCGACGACTGCAACAGCCCCAACGATTGCCTGGGCGGCATCTGCACGGGCGGTACCTGCCAGCCCTCTTGCACGGACATGACCCAGAACGGCAACGAGACCGCCGTCGACTGCGGCGGCTCGTGCGCGCCGTGTGCGGTCGGCCTCGGCTGCGCCACCGCAGGCGACTGCCAGAGCGGCGTGTGCACCGGCACGTGCGGCGAGTACCAGCTGCTCATCAGCGAGCTCTGGCCGCGCGGCGTTGCCGGCGCGACCGATGACTTCGTCGAGATCTACAACCCGCTTACGGTCCCCGTGACGCTTCCGGCAGCAAACGCACAGTCAAAGCTCGAGCTCGTATCGCGAAGCGACTCGGCGGGAAGCTACTCCGTGAAATGGACCGCCGACGGGCAAACGATCCCCGCCAGAGGGCACCTGCTGCTGGTGGGTGGCGGATACTCTCGTGCGACCCCACCGGACTTCCAGCTCGGCGCAAACTCCGGCCTCATCACGGACAAAGTCAGCCTTTTCGTGCGTCGAGGGGCAACGACGCTCGACGCGGCCTGCCTCTACTATGGGACCAGTCCGTTCGACGGAACCTTCACGTGTGAGGGCCCGCCGTTCCCCTACTCCGGAGGCTCCAACAACACCGATCGCTCAATCGAGCGCCTCCCCGGCGGCGCCGCGGGCAACGCCACCGACACGGCGAACACCTCTGCCGATTTCGTCCTCATCACGCCGTCCGCACCACAAAACCTTCAGAGCCCGGCCACCCCATGAAGAACCCCGCCCTCGTCTTCCTCCTCGGCATCGCTCTTTTTGCTTGCTCGGACGACGAGGCGCAATCGACAGGCTCCGGCCCGGCCCCGCAGCCCGAGGCCTGCGCGCAAGCCGACGCGGACGCTTGCCGCGTCAACCAGAAGGCCTGCCAGGTCGAGAGCGGCGCGCCTTCCTGTTTTGCCTGTGACCGCGGCCAATACGTCGAGAAAAACGGGGCCTGCACGCCCCTCGACGGCGAAGCCTGGCACCACGCCTTCTCCGACTTCACCACGCAGCCGGGCGAAGAGGTGCTGGGGCTCTGCCAGAGCTGGACGCTCGGCAACGACACCGAGCTCTGGATCAACGCCGTGGAGCTCGTACAAGACGAGGCGTCCCACCACTCGAACTGGACCTTCGTCCCGGAGGACAGGTTCGTCGGCCCCGACGGCGTGTGGGACTGCGACGAGCGCAACTACGATCAGCTCTCGGCCGCGGTCCTCGGAGGCGTCATCTACGCCCAGTCCACGCAGGCCGCGCGAGAGGTCCAGAAGTTCCCCGCCGGCGCCGCGGTGCGGATCCCCCCTCGGTCGCGCATCATCGGGGACGTCCACCTGCTCAACACGGGCACCCAGCCCAACACGGGCCACGCCGAGCTCACCCTCTACGCGCTTCCGGTCGCGAGCGTCACCACCAAGCTCGCGCCCTTCCACCTCACGTACGACACGCTCGCCATTCCGCCCCTCGCGCGCTCGCGTTTCTCGGGTACCTGCACGCTCACCGAAGACTGGATGACGACGACCGGCGGCCCCCTCTCGATGAAGCTCTTTTATGGGCTGCCGCACACACACGCGCTGGGAGATCGGTTCTTCCTCCAGGCCGTGGGCGGTCCCAGGGACGGCGAGATGCTCATCGACGTCGAAGGCTTCAATGGCGAGGCTCGCGGCATCTATTACGAGCCGCCGGTCGACCTCACCGGAATCAGCGGGCTGCGCTTCGGCTGTGAGTTCGAGAACCCACGCGACGAAGTGGTCGAGTGGGGCTTCGGCGACCAGGAGATGTGCGAGATGCTCGGCTTCATCGAGTCGCCCGTCGCCTTCGAGAGCCGCATCGAGGAGGTCGTCGCGGACGGCGCCGAGGGTGACATGCAGCTCTTCACCGGCGCTTGCTCGAACCTCCTCATTCCCTGGGACCAGAAGCAGCAGTAATCGCTGGCCTTCCGCGGCGCCGCACGTGTCATTTCGTCTCGTGTGACAAACCGGCTCACCGGTCGTCGAGGCTATCGCCCTCCACCGAGGGCGGCTGCCCCACGCGCGTGATCCTCAGCATGAAAAAGGGCCAGAGCGCCGCTTGCGCAGCAAGCCGCCTCGTCGCATGGACTCGGAGAGGCCCTCATGAAGATCGAGCTCGTGGTGTTCGACGTAGCCGGCACGACGGTCCACGACGGAGGCGCGGTCGCGGAGGCGCTGCACAGGGCGGTGAGCGACTTCGGCGTCAGCGCGACGCCGGAGGAGATCGATCGGGTGATGGGGCTCGCGAAGCCCATCGCGCTCGCGGCGCTGCTCGGCGCACGAGCCGGTGCGGCTGGCGCCGTCGAGCGCGCGCACGAGGCCTTCACCCATTACATGCTCGACCATTACCTTCGTGCGCCGTCGGTCCGCCCGATCGAGGGCGCGGAGGCGACGTTCCTGGCGCTCCGCGAGATGGGCGTGAAGACCGCGCTCGACACGGGCTTCGGCCGCAAGATCCTCGACGCGGTGCTGCTGCGGCTCGGCTGGGACGACGTCGTCGACGCGACGGTCGCGAGCGACGAGGTGCCCGAAGGCAGGCCCGCGCCGTTCATGATCCGGCGCGCCATGGATCTGGTGGGTGTGGTGGACCCGAGACAGGTCGCCAAGGTCGGCGACACGGCGGCCGACATACGCGAGGGCGCATCGGCAGGCTGCGGGATCATCGCGGGTGTGTTGACGGGCACGGGATCGCCCGGCGTGCTGAGCGCGGCCGGGGCGACCCACGTCCTCCCGAGCGTCGCCGTCCTGCCCCGGCTCTGGCTGGCCGCAGCCTGAGCCGAGCAGCGCTCATTGCAGCCTGACCTTCGCGAGGAACGGCTTGCAGAGCGCGTCCTGGCCGCAATCGACGAGGTTGTCCTCGAAGGTCTTCGTCTCGACGGTGACGCTGTGGGAGCTGTAGTTGCCGACGGCCCAGCCCGTCGTGTGGGGCGTCGGGCTCGTGGCGACGGCCATCACCTCGGTGTCTTCCCCCATTCCGCTCCCGACCACGTCGAAGGTGAACAAGACGGTTCCACTGGAGGATCTGTGGGCGCGCGACATGAAAGCGAGGCTGACGTGACCGCCCATGGTGGAAGACCGAGAGGTCGGTGCTGCAATAGCCACCTGCCCTCACCCCCAGCCCCTCTCCCGGAGGGAGAGGGGTGAGGCCGACGCTCGTCACGGCGCTCGCATGGCGGGATCGGGTTGAGCGTCCCACCGGCGAGCGCCGCGCCGAGCGCCGGCCTTCGGCGAGTCGGGCTCGCCTGGAAATGGCGCATCGTGCAAGGGTGTCGGTTCCTAGGCCAAACATCCAAGCACGATGCAGCTGCAGTCTATTCTCCGCCGAGTCCAACCGGTTCCAGGTTTCGTCTACGGCCACGTCGAATTGCGCGAAGCGCGCGGACGCAAGACGCTGCGTGTCGAGGTCCGGCCTCGCGCCGGAGCCCGCGCGTTCTGCGGAGGCTGCGGCGTGAAGCGCCCCGGGTACGACACGCTTGCTCCACGCGAGTTCGCGTTCGTGCCGCTCTGGAACATTCCCGTCCTGCTCGTCTACTCCATGCGCCGCGTCGGTTGCCCAAGGTGCGGTGTCCACGTCGAGATGGTGCCGTGGGCGACGGGCAAGTCCCCGATGACGCACAGCTTCGTCTGGTTCCTCGCCAACTGGGCCAGGCTCCTCTCCTGGAAGGAGACGGCACGTCGATTTCACACGACCTGGGACGGTGTCTTCCGAGCCGTGAAGCTCGCGGTCGACTGGGGGCTCGAGCACCGCAACCTCGATGGGATCCGCAGCATCGGCGTCGACGAGCTCAGCTGGAAAAAGGGCCACAAGTACCTGACGCTGGTCTACCAGCTCGACCACGGCTGCCGCCGCCTCTTGCACATCGCGCGCGATCGCAAGGCCACGAGCTTCAACGCGTTCTTCGACATGCTCGGTGACGACCGCACGCGCGACATCCGGTTCGTCGCCAGCGACATGTGGAAGGCCTTCCTCAAGGTGGTCCGGGCCCGGTGCGGTGATGCCCTGCACGTGCTCGACCGCTTCCACGTCATGCAGCTCATGAGCAAGGCCATCGACCTCGTCCGTCGCGACGAGGTCCGCGCCCTGCGCGCGAGCGGCAAGCAGCCCTACCTCACGAAGACCAGGTGGCTCCTCCTCAAGCGCCCCAAGAACCTCCGGCGAGGCGAGCGCGCCCGCCTGCGCGACCTCGTCGCCATCAATCTCAAGACCGTGCGCGCCTACCTCCTCAAGGAGGACTTCCAGCGCTTCTGGCGCTATCGATCCGTCTCCGCCGCCACGCGCTTCCTCGCGGACTGGACGTCTCGCGCCATCCGGTCCCGTATCGCGCCCCTCCAGAAGTTCGCGAGGACCCTCCGCGACCATCGATGGCAGCTCCAGAACTGGTTCCTCGCTCGCCGGCAATTCGCCGCGGGTGCCACCGAGGGTTTCAACGGAAAGGCACGAATCACGATGCGAAAAGCGTACGGGTTTCGTACCTACGAACACGCAGAGATCGCCCTGTATCATGCGCTCGGGCACCTACCCGAGCCCCCCTGGCTCGCCCACAGATTCGCCTGACGAGGC